>PVMK01170664.1_pt1 | contig 138838 bp, 130 predicted proteins | sample 1853481 | NCBI WGS metagenome assembly PVMK01 (sample SAMN08533507, study PRJNA380276) | Marine sediment metagenome, whole genome shotgun sequencing project.
CACCTATTCGTTCGGCCGCTATTTCGAGTGCAAGCATCAGTCCGTGCTGATGAGCGGATATCTAGGCTCGATCGGGTTTGGTTATCCTGCCGCCATGGGTGCGTGGGCGGCCACCCAAGAAGACGACCCAAGTTTCGTGGTCGAAAAGTGATCGCGGTGACCGGTGACGGCGGTTTTGGTCAATACATGGGTGAGTACACCACGGCCGTGAAGTACGGCATGGACATCACCCATATCCTCTTGAACAACAGCGAGCTCGGCAAGATCAGCAAAGAGCAACGCACCGCAGACTACGACGTGTGGGAGACCTCGCTTCACAACCCGAGCTTCGCGGAGTACGCGGAGCTCTGCGGTGCTTGGGGGATCCGCGTGAACGCGGCCGACCAACTCGAGGATGCGTTTTCGCAGGCGCTCGCTCACGATGGCCCGGTGACCGTCGAGATCCTCGCCGACGTGCTCCTCATCTGAGCAATGGACACGACCACGTTCATCCTGGTCGCCTGCTTCGTGTTTGGATTCGGGCTGATCTCGAAGCGCCTGGCGCAATCGCCACTGACGCCGCCGCTGGTGTTCGTGCTCCTCGGTGTCGTGTTTGGTCCTTGGGGGCTCGATTGGCTGCAACTCAACATCGAGCACGGGGTGATGCATGTGTTGGCCGAGCTCACCCTGATCCTGGTTCTCTTCGGGGACGCGGCGCGCATTGACTTCTCCGCGCTCCGCCAAGAGCTCGGGCTGCCGGTACGATTGCTGGCGATCGGTTTGCCGCTGACCATCGCGCTCGGAACCGTGCTCGCCAAACTGCTGTTTCCCGAGCTCGAGTGGCTCGAGGCTGCCGTGCTCGGCACAGTGTTGGCGCCGACTGACGCGGCTCTTGGACAAGCGGTGGTCAGCAACACCGGGATTCCCGTGCGGATTCGCCAGGCGCTCAATGTCGAGAGCGGCCTCAACGACGGTATCGCGCTTCCCGCGGTGTTGGTGCTCGCGGCGATGGCAAGCATGGGGATGAGCCGGTCCGCGTCGGCGTGGGCCCAGTTTGCCGCGCTCCAGGTCACGCTCGGGCCGATTGCCGGCATCGTCGTGGCGTGGATCGGCTTCAAGCTCTTGAAGTGGTCGAGCGACAAGGGGTGGATGCAACCGCCGTTCGAACGGCTAGCGGGTCTCTCGCTCGCGCTTTTGGCTTTTGCTGTTGCCGATCAGATCGGGGGCAACGGCTTTATCGCGGCTTTCGTGGCGGGGATGATGCTGGGCCAGTGGACGCGAGGGCGCTGCGAGTGGCTGTACGACTTCCTCGAAGCCGAAGGGCAGCTACTGATGTTGCTCGTGTTTCTCGCCTTCGGGACGGGCTTCGCCGTTCCAGCTCTCGAAACGGCGTCTTGGAAAACCGTAGCGTACGGCGCGCTCAGCTTGACGGCGATTCGGATGGTGCCGGTCGCAATCGCGATGGCGGGCACCGGATTGCGGCGGCCCACAGTGTTGTTTCTGGGATGGTTTGGACCTCGGGGGCTGGCGTCGATCCTCTTCGGAATTCTGGTGCTCGCCCGCGCCGACCTCCCGCATGAGAACCTGGTGTTTCAAGTAGTCATGCTGACTGTATTGTTCAGCGTCGTCGCCCACGGTCTATCGGCGGCACCGTTGGCGGCGAGGTATGCCTCGATGGCCGCTGACCCGGAGCATTGCCCGGTAGAGCACGAACCCGTGATCAACCACCCACTGCGAGTGCGCAGCTGAAAGGACGACCCTAACGAATGCTGAGCGAGCGCGTACGGCCCTTGCGCGACGCACGTAAAGCGTGGTGACATGCGTCATGCCCGTTACCCAAGTTCGAACGCAGCATAAAGTCTCGGTTGCCCGCTGGAGCGCCCTCGAAGATCGCCAGCCCACCTACGGCCTAGTCGCTGATGTCGATTTAGTGATCGTACGCTACGACGACCAGGTGTCAGTCTTGTACGGTCGTTGTCTTCATCGTGGCGCGCTGATGGCCGACGCCAGGATCGACGGTGGCAACATCGTGTGCGGCGTTCACGGCTGGGACTACCGCGTCGACACTGGGGTGAGCTCGTACAACAACGCGGAAGTCCTTCAGAAGTTTCGCGCGTGGATCGACCGCGACGCCGATGCGGTGCTCGTCGACGAGGAGGAAATCCGCGCTTGGGCGGTGGAGCACCCGCAGCCGTATCAGCGCGACGAGTATCTCGGCCTCTATGCGGACGTTCACGGGGCCCCGATGGAGCCCTTCAACAACTCCATCCAAGAGCTCGCGCGCAACGGGCTCAAGAACGTGGGTCACGATGGACCGATGTCGGCGATGGGCGTGCCAAGGCAAGAGTTGCCGTTTTGGGACGACATCTTGCTTCTGACCGCGCAGCTCGCACGCAAGCCCCTGCTTGGCGACGACGCGGTGGGCACGGACGTCGTCATCGGGCCCAACGCCAAGAAGCCATTGCGGCTGGAGATTCCACTGTTCGTAAGCGATATGAGCTTCGGCGCGCTCAGCCAGGAGGCCAAGGTTGCGCTCGCGATGGGGGCGGAGATGGCGGGCACGGGGATCTGTTCCGGAGAGGGCGGGATGCTTCCGGAAGAGCAGGAGGCCAACTCCCGCTACTTTTACGAGCTAGCCTCCGGTCGGTTTGGCTGGGATCTCGACAAGACGAAAAAGACCCAAGCGTTCCATTTCAAAGCGGGGCAAGGAGCGAAGACCGGAACCGGTGGGCACCTCCCAGGCCGAAAGGTCACCGCCAAGATCGCCGCCGTGCGTGGCCTCGAGCCGGGCCAAGCGGCGATCAGTCCAGCCCGTTTCGAGGATTTGGACGGGCCCCAGGATTTTCGGAAGCTGGCCGACGAGGTCCGAGAGGTAACGGGCGGCATCCCGATCGGCTTCAAGATGAGCGCGCAGCACATCGAGGCAGACATCGACTTCGCGCTCGAGGTGGGTGTCGACTACATCATTCTCGACGGCCGCGGCGGCGCGACGGGGGCAGCGCCGGACGTGTTCAAGAACAACATCTCGGTGCCGACCATGCCCGCGCTCGCACGCGCACGCCTCTATCTCGACCAGCAAAAGCGCGAGGACGTGACGTTGATCATCACCGGTGGGCTTCGGACGGAGAGCGACTTCGTGAAGGCCCTCGCGATGGGTGCAGACGCGATCGCCGTCGCAAACTCGGCGATTCAGGCCATCGGCTGCCTCGGGATGCGCGCCTGCCATACCAACAATTGCCCCGTGGGTATTGCGACCCAGCAGGAACATCTACGGGCAAGACTCGACGTGCAGAAATCGGCGAAGCAGCTCTACAACTTCTTTACGTCCACCGTCGAGCTGATGAAAGTCCTGGCGCGCGGCTGTGGTCACGGCCATCTCAACCAGTTCGTGCAAGATGATCTCACCACATGGAAGCGCGACATCGCCCACCTCACTGGAATTCACTATGTGGGGGTGATGCCGCCGTGAGCTGGAAATCGCTCGGCCTGGTGTTGCCGGAGACGCTCTCGGAGGCACGACTGGAGCTCCACTGGGCGACGCAACTCGTGAGCGCGGTGGGGACGAGCCTCTTGCCACCGCAGCCGGATTTCAGCCATACGAATTGTGGTTGGCTCGGAGAGCTAGGCGTGTTGGCGGGTCGAGCGGTGGGGGAAGACGCGCGTCGAGCGGCGCTCGTGTTCGAAGGGCTCGAGCTCGTCTTGCTCGACGGGAACCGGGAACGGGCCTCACTGTCGCTTGCAGGTCGCACCCTCGAGGAGGGGCGGCTCTGGCTTGCAAGCGAGCTGGGTGTGCCGAGTGACAAGCTACGGCTTCCGGAGCACGAAATGCCCGCGCATCCAGTGGGCGACGGCGGGGTGTTCTCCGAGGCCCGAACCGATGAACGGATCGAGCTCGCCGCGTGGTTCGCGAATGCGACGCGGCTCATCGAGGAGCTAGTCGCGGACGATCCCGCCGCATCTCCGGTACGCTGCTGGCCGCATCATTTCGACGTGGGAACGCTGATCACGCTCGATGCGGACGCAGACCCAGAGAAGGCAAGAAGCATCGGAATTGGACTCTCTCCAGGCGACGGTTCCTACGACCAACCGTACTTTTACGTGACGCCGTGGCCATATCCCGACGCGGCGGTGTTACCGACGCTCGAGGCCGGCGTTGAGTGGCATACGACGGGGTGGACGGGGGCCGTGCTCACCGCGGACCGGCTGATTTCGGCGCCTCACGAAGATCAGCAAGCGCATGCGAGGCGCGCGTTGGAGGGCGCGATCCAGGCGAGCAGGGCGCTGCTTCACTGACGCGCACCCCAGCCTAGCGGCCCAGCAGCAGGACACTCACCCCCAGCGCGATCGCGATCACCTGTGGCCAACCGGGAAGTGCCGGCTGCTCGTGTTCGTGGGCCCAGTCGTGGGTGACTACGTGGAGTAGCAGGCCGCCGACGGCGGCCTCGATCCAGGGCTCGCCGCGGGTCCAGGCGGATAGGGTGGTTTGCTGGGCGAGCACGACACCGATCGAGCCGATCGCCGCAAGTCCGATCGCACGACGGATCCCGCTTTTGCGTCCGTGCGCCGACGTGAAGGCCATGGTGATCAAGGCGGTCACGGGAACCGAGTGCACTGCGATCGCGGTGAGCACGTCTCCGTGGTGGTGACCGGCATGCGCGGCACCAGTGAAGGACCCCAGCGCGATGCCGTCCCCGAGCTTGTGCAGCATCAAGCCCCAATAGGTGAGCGAGAGGCCCATCGTCGATGAATGGTCGTGCTCGGGGTCCTCGTGTGCTGCCCGCTCGATCAGCCAAGGTGCTAGAAATGAAATTCCCACGGCGACCAGGACGATCGGCCCCGCTTGGCTCATTGCATCGGGGATCAGTCGGCCGACGACGACTGCTACTGATGATACGATTGCGAATGTCCGAACAGCGTCGAACAGACGCCCACGACCGAGGGCTACGAGCCCGAGCACCGCGCCCAGGGCGACGGACCCCACCATGATCGCAATCGGCAACTCCATTCGAGCCGACTTACCACACTATAGTTAGGGACATCCCCCAGACTAGGGACGGGCCTCAGATTTCGAGCGCGGCGTCTTGAGCAGCTTCTTTGGCGAGCTGCTCTTCCGCGCAGGTCGGGCAGACCATGGCCTCTTTGGCGATCTCGTAGCCCGCGCCACCAGGATCGTCGTGCGCCTTGGCTCGGCGCCCGGTGCTTGCCTTCTGTGCTTTGCCTCGGCTCGGGTACTCCGTGGGACGGCGCTCCATCACCACTTTCGTCGCCCTCTCGCCAGGGCGCGACACTCGATTGCAAAGCTCACATCGGTACATTCAGGGGGCTCCTCGTTCTAGACGAAGGCCCTGTGTGGCACACGGGTCGCGGTCGGGCAAGCCAAGGGGCTTTACTGCCCTTGGAGAAGCCCTGCGATTTCCAGCGCGGCGTAGGTAAGGACTCCATCGGCGCCGGCCCGTTTGAAGCAGACCAGGCTCTCGAGGATGACCTTGTCCCAGTCGAGCCAGCCCTGGTCCGCCGCGCCCCGCAGCATCGCGTACTCGCCACTGACTTGGTAGGCGAAGGTAGGAACGCCGAAGGTCTCCTTCACCCGGCGGACGATGTCCAGGTAGGGCATGCCGGGTTTGATCATGACCATGTCCGCCCCCTTCGGCAATGTCGAGCTCGACTTCCCGCAGCGCCTCGTCGGTATTTGCAGGGTCCATTTGGTAGGTTCGCTTGTCGGCGGTGCCGAGATTCTGAGCCGACCCGACCGCGTCGCGGAACGGCCCGTAGAAAGCGGATGCGTACTTGGCAGAATAGGCGAGGAGGTTCACGTCTTGCAGGCCTTCGGCGTCGAGTGCCTTTCGGATCGCGCCGATACGGCCGTCCATCATGTCGCTTGGTGCGACGATGTCGCAGCCCGCCTGGGCTTGTACGAAGGCTTGCTGGCAGAGCACCTCCACCGTCTCGTCGTTGAGGATCACGCCGTTGCGAACGATGCCATCTTGGCCGTGCGTCGTGTACGGGTCGAGGGCTACGTCGCAAATGACGCCGATGTCGTCGTGCCGCTCCTTGATCGCGCGCACCGTGCGGCAGACGAGGTTGTCCGAATTGTTTCGCTTCCTTGCCGTCGGGACTCTTGAGCTCCGGCGGGGTCACAGGGAATACCGCAACGGCGGGGAATCCCGAGGGCCTTTGCTTTGCCGACGGCTTCGACGACGAGATCGATGCTCAACCGTTCTACACCCGGCATCGACGGGATCGGGGTACGCTCGGAGTAGCCCTCCTGCACGAACATGGGCCAAATTAAATCGTTCGGCGAGAGCGGCGACTCGCGTGTGAGACGGCGAACCCAGTCGTCACTGCGGTTTCGTCGCATACGCGTGCTCGGAAATTCGGGATGCGTCTTGCCAGGCATCGTTGCCCTGGATCGTAGCAGCTTGTTGCGCGCGAACTCAACGATGTGTCTTGCTGCGCTAGTGTCCAGTGAACTGGTGACGATAGGAGATGGTGAACGCGTAGTTGCGGCCGGGGAGCGGGTAGCCGAGCACGTCGAAGGAGCGGTCGTCGTTGACGTTGCGGGCCGTAAAGGCGACCCAAAGGTGCTGGTCGAACATCAAGGCGTAGACACCCACGGTAAGGGGCGTGTAGTCCGGAAACGGGGTTTGATTTGCGGGATCCGTGTACCCCCCAGCCCGGTAGTAGAGCTGGGCGAAGGCCACGAGATCGTCAACCTGGTTTCCGAGCTTCCGAGTGTGGCCTTCGAAACGGGTGAGGGTAGTGAACGGCGTGAAGGACGGGAGCTGTTTACCGTTCTGGTCGCGCGTGAGGAGGCCGGTGAGGGTGCTGGCGAACGTGAGGTGCGGTGTGATCTCGCCCGCGAACCGAGCCTCCGCACCCCAGGCCTTGGCGCTGTCTTGATTCCGGAAAGTGATCTGATCCTGGCTCGTCGGCACGACGACGATGACGTCGTCGCGCGAGCTGATGAACCCGCGTACTTTCGGCGCTGCCTTTGAGGACCTTCGCACGTCCGGCCATGACTACGCTGAGGTCACCTCCAAGCCCGCTCTCTGGGTTGAGCCTAGGGTTGCCCCTGACGAGAGCTCGCGTGCCAAAGAGCTCGAACACTGTTGGAAGACGGATGCCGGTGTATCCCGAGGTTGCGATAGTGAGCCAGGGCAATGGACCGACCGCGGCGCCGATCCTGATCGTTGGAAGAAACGTGTTGCTCTCGCGATCGACCGAAGGTCCGAGCTCGTGTGCGCGGATGCGGGTTTGACTGAAGCCGAGGCGCACCGAGGAGCGGAGCTCCATGATCGTATCCCGCCACCTGCCGTGAATGCGAGGCTCCACAACGAGAGCCCCTTCGACACGCTGTGAGGGTCGAGACGCTGCGGCAATCGGCTCGACGTTGGGTTGAAAGTGGTCGAACTGGGCGGTACCCAGAATGGTCCAGTCGACTTGGTCTGACATCTCCAGACGGGCGCCAAGCCTGGTGTACGCGTTGGCCGTGCGGTCGTCCGAGAAGGTTGGGCCCGCGATGCCGATCTCCCCGAAAGGGTCGCTGAACTGGTTGCGAATGTAGCCGCCGCCGAGGACGGCTTGAAACTCGTAGTCCTTTCCGCCCTGGCGCTGTCCCGACTGCGTGTATGACGTGCCTCCGAAGACTTGGGTGCGCGCTTCCCGGGCTTGGAGAACCGGATCGCAGCCCGTGCCTGGCACGCCTCGCTCGAGGTGCGTCCCGAGGAGCACGATATCGACGCCCCCCTTCGAAGTGTCGACCTCGGTGAACGACAAACCCTGCAACCGTTGGGCGTCGTTATTCTCCCGGACGGTCTCGAAGTCGTCCGAAGGGTCGAACGACGTGCAGTTGTCGTTGCTGAATGGGAAGTCGCCTCGGGTCCGACCATACCGAAAGTCGTTGAACGAGCGCACGCGGTCCTTGTTGACCGAACCTTCTACTTCCGCGCGATACGTCCCGAAGGAGCCGACTCCGACGTTGGCTCCAACGCCATTCGTCGGATTCTCGCGCGGGACGAGCCGAACGACCCCGCCGATCGAGCCGTTGTTGAACCAGGCGGGCGCGCCACCTCGGTAGACCTCGATCCGTTCGAAGGCGGAGATCGGGATCTGACTGAAATCGAAGGCACCGGTGTCTCGGTTGGATAGCGGGAGGTCGCCTAACAGGACGGTCGTATTCTCAGCGTCGACGCCGCGAAGAGAGAGACTCACGAAGTCGAAGGGGCCGCCGAGGGAAACGACGTTGGCACCGGGAATCTCCGGGAGGATGTCCTGTGCCGTCTCGTTGGCTTCCGGTCGATGGGTCAGATCGATCTCGGTGCCCGAGGCCGTGGGGTCTTCGCGGTTGGTAGCCGCCAACCCGCGCTCGACCGCGGCGGTCTCCCCGTACTGCGCGCGCACCACCATCGGGGTGGACGAGGCCAGACAGAGAATTGCGAGGTGTGTCTTGGTCGATAGGCCCATCGCCATCCCCGAGGCGAGCGTCGAGCGTTTACCTCGGGTAGGTCTCCGGGCTTGCGGCCTTGACCTCGATCGCCTTCCCAACGCGATGCGTCAGTGGCTTAGTGATCGAGGTGTTTGACCGCTTACCGTGGCGGGTCCGCGTCGGAATCTCACCGACTTCCCCATCCGAGAGCTGAGACCATGCGCTCAAGGGTTGGCGCTGTCAAAGGTGGCCTTCGATCACTTGCCTTTGAAGCTCGGCGGGCGTTTTTGCATCATCGCCATGGCGGCTTCCGTCGCGTCCTCGGAGTTGATGAGAGGGACTTGAGTGGGAATGAGATCGGCGATGGCCTTCTGCCAGCCTTCGAGCAGTGAAGCCTGCGCGTTTGCGAGGGCCGCCCGGGTCGCGAGAGGGGCTTGAGCGGCGATGAGCTCAGCCAGCTCGATGGCTCGCGTCAGGTGGGTGCCTGACGCGACGACCTCCTGCACGACGCCGAGGCGAAATGCCTCGGCAACGTCGAATTCGTCACCGGTGAGGACGTAGCGCATCGCGTTCGAGTAGCCGGCGGTTTGGACGAATCGGAAGGTGCCACCGCCGATGGGTATGATCCCGACCCGCACCTCCTTGAGGCCGAAGACGGTGCCCTCGGCGGCCACACATATATCGGAGCAAAGGGCGATTTCGGTACCGAGAGTGAAGCAACGGCCGTGTACCGCCGTCACCATGGGTGTCCTTCGAAGGCGGCCCACCACATGCCACGGATCCACGAGCTCAGCTGGGATAGGCACCTCGCCCGCGCGAAAGCTCGGCCCGACGTTCATCAGGTCGAGCCCTGTCGTCGTATCCCTGCCTTCGCCGTAAACAACGATGGCGCGGACTTCGTCGTCGTCGTCGGCCTCGGTGAAGACCTCGGCGAGACGCTGGAACATTTTCACCGTGAACGCGTTCCGCTTCTCCGGCCGGTCAAACCCAACCAGTCCGACGTGTCCGCGCTTTTCGTAGATGATGTCTCCGTCGCTCATTTCGATTGGATACCGCTCTTTGACCCCTCGACAAAGGAGACTGCCCCCTTTTTTCGGGCCGTCGCCATCGGCGAAAATGCAGGTAGAGTGGAGGTGACGTGATGAGACTCGGGTTTGTGGGGATGTTGTGGATTCTGTTGGCGGGCCTTGGGGTCGCGGCGTGCTCGACCACGATGACAGGGCGTCGACAGCTCACGCTGATCAACGACGCCAAGATGGACTCGATGGGCCTGGCTGCTTTTGCCAGCCTGAAGCAGCGGGGGAAGCTGAGTCAGGATCCGATGGTCAACGAGTACGTCCAGTGCGTCGCGTCCGCGATCCTGGAGGTCATCCCGCCCGATGGCGGCCCGAAGGACGGCAAGTGGGAAGTCCTGGTGTTCGATGACGAGACGCCGAACGCGTTCGCGCTGCCCGGAGGAAAGATCGGCGTGCACACGGGGATGTTGGATGTGGCGACCAGCCCGAGTCAGCTCGCGGCAGTGCTCGGCCACGAGGTAGGGCACGTGTTGCTACGACACGGCAATGAACGGATGTCGCAATCCATCCTGGTAGACAGCGCGATCTCGGCAAGCTCGATCGCGACGGGGGCGGCGGCTCCGGAATACCAGAAGCTGATCGTGGGCGGGCTTGGCGTCGGGGCGCAGTACGGGGTGCTCTTGCCCTTTAGCCGCAAGCATGAGAGCGAGGCGGATGAAGTGGGCCAGATCTTCATGGCGCAAGCCGGGTTCTATCCAGTTGAGGCGATTACCTTGTGGCAAAAGATGGCCGAGACCGGCGGCGAGGGTCCCGCGCAGTGGCAGTCGACGCACCCTGCCGATGAAACGCGCATCGCTCGCCTTCAGGCGAATCTTCCGAGGGCGATGCGGGAGTACGAGAAGGCGAGAGCGGCCGGGAAGAATCCCCAGTGTGTCCCGCCCGTGGTTTACGAGTGACGCTCAGGCGTGCTTCTCGATGAACGCGGACACCGCTTGGCCGATCTCGGCAGGCGAATCCTCTTGGATCAAGTGGAGGCCTTTGACGGTGATCTCCTCTTGGTTGCCGAATTGACGACAGAACTCTCGGTGCAAACCGATGAGAATGACACCCGGTTCCGCATTGATGAAGAGCTTCGGAATGGCGTCTGCGTGGGTGAGCCATTCTGCATAGGCTTCGACGATTTCACAGACATCTTTCGGTTCGCCGGCGATGGGGATCTGCCGGGGCCACGTGAGAGTCGGGCGCCGCGACTCGCCGGGCTCGACGAATGGTGCCCGATACCGGTTCATCTCTTCGTCGCTGAGCTTGCGCAGGATCGAAGCCGGCAGGATGCGTTCGACGAAGACGTTTTTCTCGAGGATGATCTCTTCGCCCGCAGGAGAGCGCATCGCCTGGAAGATCTTGCGCGCGCCTTCGGCCCAATCGTCCCACCTAGGGATCGGACGGACGATGGCCTCCATGTAGGCAATGCCCTTGACCTGCTCGGGATGTCGCTGCGCCCAATGAAATCCGAGCCCCGAGCCCCAGTCGTGGACGACGAGGAACACCGGTTCGTCGCCGACGACCGAATCGAACCACGCATCGAGGTAGCGGCGGTGCTCGACGAACGTGTAGCCACTCGAGCTCGGGCCCGACTCGCCCATGCCCATGAAGTCCGGCGCAAGGCAGCGGGCGACGGGTGCGACCTCTTTGATGATGTTGCGCCAGAGGTATGAAGAGGTGGGATTCCCATGGAGGAACACCGCGGTAGCGGGGCCACTGCCGGTGTCGACGTAGGCCATCTCGCTGTCTTCGACTGCGACGCGTTTTCGGGGATGCGGGTCTTCGGCGGAGATCATGAGGCGTTCGTACCCTAGGCGCAGCGTCAGCGCCAGCAGTGCCAGCGTCAGCGTCAGCGCCAGCGCCAGCGCCAGCGTCAGTGCCAGCGCCAGTGCCAGTGTTAGTGTCGGTGTCGGGTTGCGGTTCTTGGTGTGCCGCGCAGGATTCGGCGTGGTTCCCGTTGTGCTCACGGTCGCTGGCTCGGACCCCTCTGGGGGTGCGGGTCTTCAAGCGGACCTCAAGACCATTCATCAGCACGGGGCCTACGGTGCTGCGGTCGCGACCCTCATCACGGCCCAGAACACGCGCGGGGTGGAGAGGGTCGAAGTCCTTTCGGCCGAGCTCGTGCGAGTGCAGCTCGACAGCTTGCTCGATGACATGGCGCCGAGGGCCGCCAAGACCGGGGCCCTCGGGTCGCGAGACATCGTGCGCGAGGTCGGCTTGGTTGCCGAAGCCGCTTCATTTCCTTGGGTGGTCGACCCGGTTTGGGCGCCTTCCCGAGGGCAAGCTCTGTCGACCGGGGACTTGGCGGACGCGTTTCGAAAATACCTGATGCCTCATGCCACCCTCGTGACGCCCAACGCGGAGGAGGCCTCGCGGCTTGCCGACATGCCGGTGCGGACCCTCGACGAAGCGGCGGCGGCGGCCAGTCGAATCGCCTCGTTTGGCGCCAAGGCGGTTCTAGTTACGGGGGGGCATCTCGAGGGCGCCGCCCGGGGGACCGATGTCCTGTTCTATGAGGGGGCCGTTCGGGAGCTGCCGGCTGGCATGGTCGTCGAGGGTGACTTTCACGGGACCGGCTGTGCGTTGTCAGCCGCGATCGCGAGTCGGTTGGCGTTTGGGGATGACATCCCGACTGCGGTCGCGTGCGCGAAAGTCTGGTTGGAGGGCGCGCTCGCGCATGCATTCGCGGTGGGGAAGGGCGCGAAGCCGGTCAATCATCTCTGGGATGTCGGCAGCAAACCTTAGACGAGATCGAAGTTTGTGGGACTCTTTTGTTGCCCTGCGAGAGCGTGGGAGTCTAGCGAATCAAGACAGTTATCTTCTTGTTTGCTTCGACGTTGAGGTGAATCGTCTTTGGCTTGCCGTCGCCCAAAGGCTTCAATACCAATGTGTGTGGGCCTGAGGGCAGCGTCAGCCGTTGGGGTGTGCTTCCGAGGGACTTCTGGCCCTCGAAGATCTCTGCCGAGCGGCGACGAGTGACGAGCTTAATCGTGCCGAATTGTGGCTTGGCGGGTTGTTCGGAGCGAGCGCGCGGCTCGCGGGGTGGTGCTTTGAGCCTCGGTTTGGCGATCGGCGCTTCCATCGTTTCGTCGGCTTGCGGCGCAAGATCGCTAGGGGGCCGTGGTTCTACCTTGCGTGGCTCCGAAGCTCTTGTCGGTGGCGCCAATGCCGCGATCTGCGGCGGTGCTTCGGTCCCCGCGCCTACATTCGTTTGTCCGAATCCCAACGAAATCATGACAGCCGTCGCAACGGCCCCCAATGCGGCAAAACCGATTTTCATCCGTGGCGTAAGCCATGGTTTCGAAGGAGGCGGTTCGTCTTCGACGGCTATGATCATGCCGCTCGTGACAGGGTCCAGAACTGCTTCGTCGGCTTCCGGAGACGCCTGCGGCGACGTGGCCGCCGATCGAACAACATCCATGAGCTGACTCTTTTGGGCCTCTCCGTCTGGAAAAAGCTCTCTCATCCATTCCGATAACTCTGCCGGTCCTATGATGTGTTCCTTCGTTCCCAAGAACTTCCTAAGCTCCTGTCCCATCTCTCGCGCCGTTTGCCACCGTTCACCGGGTTCGCGTCGTAGCGCCTTGAGAACGATTCGATCGAGCTCTTCGGGTACCTGTGGCCGGTAAGAAGAAGGCGGCGGGATCTCGTCATGTAATACGGAATGTATGATCTTCGCCTTCGTGTCTCTCCTAAACAGACGCCTGACCGCCAACATCTCCCACAACGTGACGCCGAGGGCCCAGATGTCGGCCCTTCGGTCGACGGGATCGGCCCTCAGCTGCTCAGGAGCCGTGTACCCCAACGTACCTTTGACCGTACCCGTTGCTCGGGCCAGACGCTGTCCCGTGCTCGCGATCCCAAAATCGACCACTTGCACGCCGCCGTCGTAGGTCAAGAAAAGGTTTCGTGGTGAGACGTCGTGGTGGACGAGATGAAGCAAATCGCCGTTCGGATCCCTGAGCTCGTGCGCGGCATGCAACCCCTCGCATGCGTCCGTGATGATCCGCGCCATCTTCAAGGGCAACAAGGGTTGCCTTCGCTGTTGCGGATTCGTCACAACTCGCCTACAGAGCCGCGACACCGACTCTCCCATAAGGTACTCCATTGCGATGTAGTACTCTCCGTTGCACTCGCCGAAGTCGAACACGCTGCAGACGTTGGGATGGGTGATCTGGGAGGCGACGCGTGCCTCATTGAGAAACATGTCGAAGTAGCCGGGGTCTTTCGCGAGGTGTCGGCGGATTCGCTTCAGTGCCACGAGCTTCTGGAAGCCTGAAACGCCATGGATGCGGGCCAGGTAGACAGAGGCCATCCCTCCCGAAGCAAGCTTGAAACATAGCTCGTAGCGGCCAATGCGCTCCGGGGCAGTTGGCTCAGGTGCCAACGACTCCGCCCCTAAGGACAGGACCTCGCCTGCGGGCTCCTCCGCAAGGGGTGCTTCTTTTGGACATAGGGGCATAACTTGGGGCCACTTACAGGTTAGCCCCACCGAATACACCCCTGCGAGTGAATTCCTGATCCCCCATGTATTTGTGGCTGGCTGCTCATGGCCTCCAAAAAAGAGGCAAAGCGTTGTAATTTTTGAGTTTTAGGCTTTTGGCTCATCGCGGTCATCTTCTTCGCCCCAAAAAGCGCGTGGGCTTTACTGAGAGGTGCCGGGTCATGGCGACAGCCCCTCGCGCCTGCTCCGGCTACGGCGACGGAACGGATTGGTGCCCATCCGGTAGGGCCAGAGTGCGCAGCCGAAACCTCGGCCTGGACATCAGCCGGCAACCCGTTCGCCTGATTCCGGCCCTTCATACCGCCTCCTCGTCCGCCTGTCGGCGGCCCGTGCGAATCACGCCGAGTCGTGCGAATCGAAACGCGGCGCGAAGGCCGTCCTCGGTCTCGAGTTGGCTCAAACGCACCGGAGTGCTCCCCAGGCACGACGCACCGTTTCCAACTGGTCGCCGCGACCACTTAGGGTCCTCTCGGGCGCCTTTTCGCGCGTTTCAGGCCCTCCCGGTTTTCCCTGAATTGCCCGTAAAGAACTTGTTTTGCCGCTTTGCCTGTGCGACATGCGAGCAGATTTGGAAAGAGGGGATTGAGCGGAGCGGATGGCGCGGCGTCGCAAGAAGAAGAGCACACCTCAAATCGAGCTTCCGATCGACAACATCGAGGATGCGTCCCTCGTCGACGAGACACGTCGGCGGTATCTGAACTACGCCCTCAGCGTCATTACTGCGCGGGCGCTCCCCGATGTGCGAGATGGCCTCAAGCCGGTACACCGCCGGATCCTCTACACGATGTACAACGAGCTGCGGCTCCGGAGTGATGTGAAGCACCGGAAGTCGGCGGCGATCGTCGGCGACGTGATGGGCAAATTTCACCCTCATGGCGACACGGCGATCTACGACGCGCTCGTTCGGATGGCGCAGCCGTTTGCGATGCGAGAACCGCTGGTAGATGGCCGGGGGAACTTCGGCTCGCCTGATGGGGATTCGGCGGCCGCCATGCGGTACACCGAGGCGCGCCTTCAGAAACTGGCCGACGAATTGTTGGTCGAGCTCGCCAAAAAGACGGTCGCGTACAGGCCGAACTACGATGGTCGGCTGTTCGAGCCGGTCGTGCTGCCGGCACGCTTCCCCAATCTGCTCGTCAACGGCTCGCAAGGGATCGCGGTCGGGATGGCGACCTCGATTCCGCCACACAATCTGTCCGAGGTGATTCGAGCCTGCGTTGCGCTCGTCGATGAAGACTTGACGACGAAACAGCTGATGAAGTTCGTCAAGGGGCCCGACTTCCCGACGGGGGGTGAGCTATTGAGCAGCACGCAGGAGCTCGCGGCGGCGTATGAAAATGGCCAGGGGTCGTTCAAGCTTCGTGGCGAGTGGAAGATCGAGAAGGTGCGGACGGGGAATCCGATGATCATCATTCACTCGATCCCATACACGGTCGAGCGATGTGCGGTGGTCGAGAAGATCGCCGAGGTGATCATCCAGAAGAAGATGCCGGTCCTCCTCGATGTTCGCGACGAGAGCACCGACGACTGCCGCATCGTGTGCGAGATGAAAAAGGACGCCGACCCGCACTTGATCATGGCGTACCTCTACAGACACACGCCGCTTCAGAACAACGTGCAGGTGAACCTCACCTGTTTGGTGCCAACCTCGAACCCCGAAGTGGTGGCGCCCCAGCGCATCGGCCTCAAAGCAATCCTCAGGCACTTTCTCGATTTCCGTATGGAGGTCGTCACCAAGCGACTGGAGTTCGAGCTTGAGCAGCTTCAGAAGCGCATCCACATCATCGAGGGCTTCGTCATCATCTTCGACGCGCTCGACGAAGCGATTCGGATCATCCGTCGGTCCGAGGGGAAGCAGGACGCCGCCACAAAGCTCATGAAGCGCTTCAAGCTCGACGAGCTCCAAGCCGATGCCATCCTCGAGCTCAAGCTCTACCGGCTTGCCAAGCTCCAGATGCTCGAGATTCGAAGCGAGCTCGAGGCGAAGGTCAAAGAAGCCAAGCGCGTGCAGCGGCTTCTCAAGAGCCCGGCGGCCCTGTGGAAGTTGATCAAGGCCGAGCTTCACGAGCTCAGCACGACGTACGCCGATCCGCGCCGCACCAAGATCACCGCCAAGCTCGACGAGCCCGAGTTCGATGCGGAGGCCTTCATCGTCGACGAGGACGCGATGGTGGTCGTGACCGAGCAGGGTTGGGTGAAGCGTCAGCAGCGCGTGAAGGACGTTGGCTCCACGCGCGTCCGCAAGGGAGATCGTGTGTTGGCGGTCCTTGCGGGATCGACGAAGAGCACCCTCGCGTTCTTCAGCAGCCACGGTGTCTGTTACGTGACCCGTATCGTCGACGTGCCCGCGTCCACGGGACATGGGACGCCCCTCCAAACGCTGTTCAAGATGGCCGACGGCGAGCGCATCGTGGGTGCGATGGGGTTCGACCCGCGGTTCCTCGAGGTTCCGCCGCCGGATGAAGAGTCGGAAGAGCCCGAGCCCCCATACGCGATCGCGGTTACCCGAGGGGGGCTCGCGTTGCGTTTCTCGTTGCGAAATCACCGCGACCCATCGACCCGTTCCGGTCGAAAGTTCACGCGGCCGAAGCAGGGGGACGAAGTGATCTACGTCGCCCCCGTCTTCGAGGAGGACTGTGTCGCTTGCGTAACCAAGCAGCGTCGGGTGTTGGTCTGCGAAGCCGAGGATGTCTCGCTGTTGGCGGGCGCCGGCCGCGGTGTCATGTTGATCAAGCTCCAAAAAGACGACCAGGTTCTCGCCGCCCGGGTGTTGTCCTATGACGACGACGTCCTCATCGCCAAGCGAGAAGGCGGGAAGCGATTACCGAATCACCCTTCGCAAGTACGAGATCGTGTCGCGAGGCGGGAGGGGCTTCCAACTCTTCACGCGTGGGGCGGTCGAGGGCGAAGTCTACCAAGAACCCGAGATACCGGTGTTTCCGGAGGACTAGTGGCGTATACCGCGAAAGATATCGATGTCCTCGAGGGGCTCGAACCGGTTCGCAAGCGGCCCGCGATGTACATCGGTGGCGTTGATAACTACGGTTATCACCACCTGCTCTGGGAAATCCTCGACAACGCGGTCGACGAAGCGATCAACGGGCACGCCACCCGCATCGAGGTGGTGCTCGACGAAGATCATCGAGGCGCGACCATCACCGACAACGGCCGAGGAATCCCGGTAGACCTGCATCCGAAGTTCAAGCGTTCGGCGCTCGAGCTCATCCTGACGACCCTCCATGCCGGTGGAAAGTTCGGGGGCAAGAGCTACCAAGTCGCCGGCGGGCTTCACGGGGTGGGGGCTTCGGTCGTCAATGCCCTGTCGTCTGAGCTGACGGCGACAGTCTGGCGCGGCGGAAAGACGTACTCGCAGAGCTTCAAGCGCGGGAAGGCAACCAGCAAGCTGAAGAAGGGCGCCAAGACCAGCAAGCGCGGCACGTCGATCCACTTTCGGCCTGATACCGAGATCTTCCCGAAGCGGACCACTTTCGACGCTGCGCGCGTGGCCGAGCGTCTGGAGGCGAAGACGTATCTTCACCGTGGCCTCAAGATCGTCTTCGTCGATAGCAAGACCAACGAGCGCATCGAATTCGAGCATCCGGGTGGCATCGTCGACTTTCTCGAGAAGCTCGTCGTCGAGCGGGGGAAGCCTTCGGTCCATGCCGACGCGTTCACTCTCGAGCACGAAGAAGAGCCTCGACTGGAAGTGTCGCTCCGTTGGACCGAAGCCACCGACGAAGTGATTCGGTCGTACGCGAACGGTATTCCGACCGGCTCTGGCGGCACGCATGAGAACGGGTTCAAGCAAGGGCTCGCCAAAGCGATTCGCAACCACATGGACACGCACAAGCTCACGCCCAAGGGCGTGAAGATCACCGCGGACGACATCCGCGAAGGCCTCGTCGCGTTGTTGAGCGTGTATGTTCGCGAGCCTCAGTTTCAGGGGCAGACCAAGGAGCGGCTCAACAATCCGGAAGTGACTGCGCAAATCGAGACTTCGGTACGCACCGGGTTCGAGCAGTGGTTGTTGAACAACAAGACTTCGGCCGAGGCGATCGTCGCTCGCGTGATCATCTCTGCGCGAGCTCGAGCCGCAAGTCGAGCGGCAAACCAGCAAGTGTCTCGAAAGACGGCGGTCAGCCATCGTCTCAACCTCCCCGGCAAGCTCGCCGACTGCTCCAGCACCAACCCCGATGAGAGCGAGCTCTTCCTGGTCGAGGGTGACAGTGCGGGCGGCAACGCCAAGCAAGGGCGCGACCGCAAGACCCAGGCGATCCTGCCGCTTCGGGGGAAGGTGCTGAATGCCGAAAGGGCTTCGCAGGCGCAGATCCTCGGTAACCGGGAGCTCCAGGATATCGTGAGTGCGCTCGGCTGTGGCATTGGCAAAGACTTCGACATCTCGAAGCTGCGTTACGGGCGAGTGTTCTTGCTCATGGACGCGGATAGCGACGGCCATCACATCGCGACGCTGTTGTTGACGTTTTTCTTTCGCATGCTGCCAGCTCTCATTCGAGCGGGGCACGTGTTCCTCGCGCAACCTCCGCTTTACCGCATCGACATCGGAAAGCAGGTGCATTGGGCGCTCGATGACGCCGAGCGCGACCGGATCATCGCGGACGCGCCGGGGAACGCGAAGGTCGAGATCAGCCGCTTCAAGGGCCTCGGGGAAATGACTGCGGACGAGCTTCGGGAGACCACGCTCGACAAGACCCGCCGCAGAGCCTTGCGCATAACTGTCGACGGCGAGCTCGAAGCCGACCGCGTGCTTAGCGAGCTCATGGGAAAGGATCCCTCGGCGCGCTACCGGTTCATCATGGAGCGTGCGCCCCAAGCGGTGGACCTCGACGTCTAGTGCTGCGTTTTTTTGACTGGTTGCGCGGGTTCTGGTTCAACCGCTTCAGGAAGTACTTCAATAACTCCCGGAGCGGTGATGCAGTCCACTTGTCACGTTTGCGAAAAGCCCTTTGAAGTCCGTTTTCGCTATCAAGTTCGGGAGGAAGCCGGTGAATACGTCTACGTGTGCTCCACAGGATGCCAACAGAGTCTGTTGTTGGGGGCAGATGGGGTACGCGCTTGCGATACCTGCGGGCGTACTTTCGAGGTCGAGTATCCGTATCAGATGTCGGTGAGCGACGGCCGGCGTGAATATTTTTGCTCGACCGACTGCAGAGAGCGCGGTCCGCAGCGGCAAAGCCAAGTCGATCTGATTCGCCCCGCCCCAAAGCGCATCGCCGTGTTCAATCACAAGGGAGGGACCGGCAAGACGACGACAGCGATCAACCTTGCGGCTGGAATGGCGGAGGCGGGTCGACGTGTGCTATTGATCGATGCGGACGGACAAGGGAACGTCGGCGCGTCGTTGGGGATCGCCGGGCAGCGCACGCTCTATCACGTGCTCGTCAACGGCGCGAAAGTCTCGGACGTGGCCGTTCCGGTTCGTGAAGGGCTCGATGTGCTCACCTCGAACGAGTCGCTCGCTGCCGCTGAGTTGTTCCTCGCTGAGCGGCCGAATCGCGACCGCATCATGCGCGAGCGCCTGGGGGACGCGTGCAGTGCCTATGACATCGTGGTCATCGATTGCGCGCCAGCGCTTTCACTGATGAACCAGAACGCCATGGTGTACGCCGACAGCGTGATCGTGCCCGTCGCGTGCGACTATCTGTCACTAGTAGGGGTCAAGCAGGTACTTCGAACGATGCGCAACGTTCGCGAGATCCTCCAGCATGATGTTCAGTTACTCGGGGTGCTACCGACGTTCTTCGACGTACGAACTCGGATTTCACGCGAGGCGATTCTGACGCTTCGGAAGCACTTCGAAGGGCGATGCTACGATCCGATTCGAATCAACACCAAGCTTCGAGAGGCGCCGAGCGTAAAAATGACGATCTTCGAACACGCGCCGAAGAGTCATGGAGCCGAGGACTACATGCGCCTCGTGGAAACGGTGATGGCCGTGGCGACGCGGGGGCAGATCGGGCAACCGGAGATGACGCTTCCAGCAGCGTAGAGGGAGAGACTCATGAAGCGGCGGGGTGGAACACGGGTCAACGAGGTTTTTGAGGAGGACGAGGTCAACGCGGTCCTTCGAGACACCTTCTACGGTGGCAAGAAGCGGAAGCGGGGACCGGCGAAAGCCAAGAAGCAGGCCAAGCCCGAGCATTACGACGTGATCTGCATCTCCCTTTACAAGGAAGACCTGGCTCGCCTCGACGCCATGGTGGCCAGGCTCAAAAAGCGAGGACATCGTCGGGTCAGCCGAAGTGCGTTGATTCGCTTTGCCCTCGATCAGGTGGATCCCAAGGACTTTCCACGCGCCTACTAGCGTGGCGTCATCGGGGCGCTATACTCGGCGCCAATTTTTACGGCCTTGGGAGGTTTCGGTGACAGAAGGCATCCTGCGGGAGGCGCTCACTTTTGACGACGTATTACTTCTGCCGGGGTACGCCGATTTTCTGCCTGCCGACTCAGATGTTTCGACCCGGTTCACGCGAGAGCTCGAGCTGCGTATCCCCTACGTCTCGAGCGCGATGGACACGGTCACCGAGTGGCGCACCGCGGTGACGATGGCCCGAGAGGGCGGCATCGGGATCATCCACAAGAATATGAGCCCCGAGCACCAGGCCCTCGAGGTGGTCAGAGTGAAACGAGCGGAAACCGGGATGATCGTCGACCCCGTGACAGTCGGGCCTGGGGAATCGCTCCACGATGCCTTCGAGCTGATGCGCCGCCACGAGATCTCAGGCCTCCCGGTCGTTGAGGGTAACAAGCCCGTCGGCATCTTGACCAGTCGAGACGTTCGCTTCGAGCAGAACCTCAACCAGAAGGTCGCACAGCTCATGACCAAGGAGCTCGTGACGGTTCCTCCCGGCGTGGAGCAGAGTAAGGCGCGGGAGCTTCTGCACAAGCACCGCATCGAGAAGCTGCTGGTGGTCGGTGAGGACGGTGAGCTCGTCGGGCTCATCACCATCAAGGATCTACTGCAAGCCGATCGATACCCGGATTCGATCAAGGACTCGCTGGGCCGGCTGTGTGTCGGTGCCGCGCTCGGCGTTGGACCGGAACGGGAGACGCGCGCCGAGGCGTTGGTCCAGGCCGGGGTCGACGTATTGATCATCGACACGGCTCACGGCCACAGCAAGGGCGTGATCGACGCGGTACGAGACACCAAGGGCACGTATCCCGACGTCCAAGTCGTGGCAGGCAATGTCGCCACCGGGGACGGGACCAAGGCGTTGATCGATGCTGGCGCTGATGCGGTGAAAGTTGGAATGGGGCCCGGGTCTATCTGCACCACCCGCGTGGTCGCGGGCATCGGAGTTCCACAGGTCACCGCGGTGATGGACTGCGCCCGCGTGGGCCGCGAGCACGGGGTGCCGGTGATCGCGGACGGCGGCGTAAAGTACTCAGGCGATGCAGTGAAGGCGATCGCCGCGGGCGCCAATACCGTGATGATCGGCTCGCTTTTCGCGGGCACCGACGAGGCACCCGGCGAGCTCGTGCTTTACCAGGGGCGCACGTACAAGGCGTACCGTGGCATGGGGTCGCTCGGCGCGATGAAAGAGGGCTCGTCCGACCGCTACGCGCAAGCCGATATCTCGGACGTGGGCAAGCTCGTTCCGGAAGGCATCGAAGGGCGGGTACCGTATCGGGGTGCCCTTTCGAGCGTGGTGTACCAACTCGTTGGCGGCCTCCGCTCCGGGATGGGGTATACGGGGTGTCCCTCCCTGAAAGAGCTGCAGCAGAACAGCAAGTTCATTCGGATCAGCGCCGCCGGGCTTCACGAGAGCCACGTGCACGATGTCATGGTCACGAAAGAAGCTCCGAACTACCGTATCAGCAGGTAGGGTCGCTCGACCGATCTAGGCCTGCGTGTTAGATCGCCACATGATTGCGGATGGGGTTCTGATCCTCGACTTCGGGTCGCAGTACACGCAGCTCATCGCACGGCGGATCCGCGAGCAGCACGTCTACTGCGAAATTCAGCCCTGCACGTATCCCCTCGAATCAGTGCGGGCGACTTCGCCCCGAGCCATCATCTTGAGCGGGGGACCCGCGAGCGTGTTTGCCGATGGCGCACCGATGGTCGACCCCGGGGTGTTCGACCTAGGCGTGCCGGTTCTCGGCATCTGTTACGGGATGCAGCTCTTGTCCCACCTCCTCGGAGGGAAGGTCGTGCAGGCGGACGAGCGGGAGTATGGCCCGGCTCGCCTCGAGGTGCTCCGTGCGGAGGGACTTCTGCACGGTTTCAAGCTCGGGAGCCATCTCGACGTGTGGATGAGCCACGGCGACCGAGTCGAACGACTGCCCGCGGGGTTCGAGACGATCGCGCGGACGTCGAACAGCCGTTTCGCCGCGGTTGCTCACCTCGAGCGGCAGATTTTCGGTGTGCAGTTTCATCCGGAGGTTGCGCACACCCCCCGTGGTGTCGAGATGCTTCGCGCATTCTTGTTCGAGGTAGCCGGGTGTGAGGCCAACTGGACGCCAGGCTCGTTCGTCGAGCACACGGTCGAGTCGGTGCGGCGTCAGGTCGGCAACCGCTCCGTCCTGTGCGGGCTATCGGGTGGCGTCGATTCGTCGGTTGCTGCGATGCTCGTCTCCAAGGCCATCGGCGACCGATTGACCTGCGTCTTCGTCGACAACGGTTTGCTTCGAAAAGACGAGCCTGAAAGCGTGGTCCATACGTTCCGTGATCACTTTGGGCTGAAGCTAATTCACGTCGATGCGGCTGATGAATTCCTCGATGCCCTTCACGGGGTGAGTGACCCCGAGCAAAAACGGAAGATCATCGGGCGCGTGTTCATCGACGTCTTCCAGCGGGAGGCGGAGAAGCTCGACGACGTGGGCTTTCTCGTGCAAGGGACCCTCTACCCAGATGTCATCGAGAGCCTCTCGTTCAAGGGGCCGAGCGCGGTGATCAAGAGCCACCACAACGTCGGCGGTCTGCCGGATACCCTCCACCTCGAGCTGATCGAGCCGCTTCGCTTGCTCTTCAAGGACGAAGTCCGAGAGGTCGGCGAGGCGATGGGGATGCCCCACGACGTGCTTTGGCGGCTATCGGGTGGCGTCGATTCGTCGGTTGCTGCGATGCTCGTCTCCAAGGCCATCGGCGACCGGTTGACCTGCGTCTTCGTCGACAACGGTTTGCTTCGAAAAGACGAGCCTGAAAGCGTGGTCCATACGTTCCGTGATCACTTTGGGCTGAAGCTAATTCACGTCGATGCGGCTGATGAATTCCTCGATGCCCTTCACGGGGTGAGTGACCCCGAGCAAAAACGGAAGATCATCGGGCGCGTGTTCATCGACGTCTTCCAGCGGGAGGCGGAGAAGCTCGACGACGTGGGCTTTCTCGTGCAAGGGACCCTCTACCCAGACGTGATCGAGAGCCTCTCGTTCACGGGGCCGAGCGCGGTGATCAAGAGCCACCACAACGTCGGCGGTCTGCCGGACACCCTGCATCTCGAGCTGATCGAACCGCTCAGGCTGCTCTTCAAGGACGAAGTCCGAGAGGTCGGTGAAGCGATGGGGATGCCCCACGACGTGCTTTGGCGGCATCCGTTCCCCGGGCCCGGCCTGGCCGTTCGTTGCCCGGGTGCGATCGAGCGGGAGAAGCTCGACATTCTTCGCGAGGCGGACGCGATCTTCGAAGAGGAGATTCGGGCGGCCGACCTGTACGAGAAGATCTGGCAAGCGTTTTGTGTGATCCTACCGGTGCGTACCGTTGGGGTCATGGGCGACGAGCGCACCTACGACTATGTGGTGGCGGTTCGCGCCGTCGATTCGCGCGATGGCATGACCGCGGACTGGTCTCGGATTCCACACGACGTGCTCGCCCGCATCTCGACCCGCATCATCAACGAGGTGCGCGGGTGCAATCGCGTCTGTTACGACATTTCGTCGAAACCCCCTTCGACCATCGAGTGGGAATGAGGGCTATCGCTCTACTGGTCGTGCTCGCTGCGCTCGGCTGCGCCAAGAAAGACGCGGTCCGTCAGGAGCCTGCGCGGCTCGAGGTGATCATTACCCCGTCCCATGCGTCGGTGTACCTCGATGGTCACTACTTTGGCCGAGCGAGGGTGCTCGCCGCAGAGCCAAAAGCGCTAGTGCCCGGTATTCATTTGATGACCGTCACGGCAGACGATCACTTCCCGCATGACATGGAACTCGATTTGCCGCCGGGGACGACGACGGTGGAGATCAAGCTCCGGCCCATACCCCCTTAAGCAGCGACAGCGACAGCGGCAGCTGTCAGCGACAGTGCCAGTGTCAGCGACAGTGCCAGTGTCAGCGACAGTGTTAGCGCCGGTGGCTAGTTCTGTAAGGTGCCTCTGAGCTGTTGTGCCGTCACGTATTCCTCTTCGATCATCGGGCCTGCTAGGCGTACCACGATGTGCTGAGGGCTCGTTTCTCGCAACTTTTGGAGTTGCGCGTAGGTGGCTTCGACGTTGCGGTCGACTAGGACGAGGTTTGCTTGGGCGCGGACGAAGTCGGGGCGGCGGGCTAGGGTCTCTTCGAGGAGCTCCTTGGCCTTGCCGGGATCGACATAGCGTTGCAGGGCTTCCATCGCACGCAGATAGGTCTTGACTGGAGGATTGTTGCCGGTCTCGGTGTCCTCGGCGTAGCGCATCATCCGATCGAACTCGAGCCACTGTCCGCGGAGCCTGTAGTAGTTGGCGTTCGCGAGGTAGGCCAGCTGACTCTGTGAATCTTGTCGAATCGCCTGCTCCGCGAGATCGGAGCCCGAGACGAGAGGCTCTTCGGACAGCACTTTCAACGCCCGGATCACCATCCGGAGATCCTGGGTTTTCATTTTGAGTTGCTGGGCGCGGGCTTGGTCGGCCGTTCTGTCCTGGTTGTCTTCGAGCGGGGCGGGCTTGGCTGACCTGGCGAAGCTCGGTCATGTCCTGCCTTCGTTCCTCTTCGAGAATGGCTGCAGCCAGGAGCAGAGCCCCGGCGTAAGAAGTCTCGAGGTAAGAACGAATGGTGAGGGCTTCGGATCCTTGCTTGCCCGCGGTGAACGCCCTTGCCTTTTCGAATTCGGCGAACCGGTCACCTCGAATGATCTCGAGAACCTGAGCCATCGAGGTGACTTGCGTGTCCGGGGTGGGCAAGCGCTCGATGCCGTACTTCGTTTGAAACTCGTCCACCACTTGCGCGGCTTCAGGCGGTCGCATTATTTCGACGCTAATACCTTGGCCGATGGTCGAGGTGTCACCGGACTTCGAGCAGGCATTCAGCACCAACAGGGCGACAAGCACGAAAGCAGTTCGTTTCATGGCGCGGAGGCTAGCACACGAGGTCCGAGGACCCCAGAACGGCTCGCTAGTCGTCGACGGTGCGCCCGTAGAGCGCCTGGACATGGCGGGCGTTGTCCCCTTCGAGGCGATGGATGCGCCGAATCTGTTCGGGAGACGCCTCGACGATCTCCCGCTGGATCAGCCAGTCGACCGTTTCGGTGTAGGGAGGCGTCGTTAGCGAACCGCGGTAGTGGTAGTAGTCGCCCGTTCCCGTATGCATCTCGGCCTCGCTGATATGCACCTTTCCGGGTTCGAGGGCTTTGCCGCCTTCCTCGTCGGGAACCTGATCCAAGAAACTCGTGATGACTGGATCTTCATCGCCCATGCGATACAGAAACGCCATGACGAGATAGCGCGGCGGGTCATCGGGCGTTTCGGGTTCGATCATGTTCACGACGTGTAGCTCCATCGGGTATGTCACGCCGTCGATTTGATGCTCGGAAGGTGTGTGGAAGTGAGCCTGCTTGAGCTCGTACTCTCTACCATCGAGGGTGATCGAGGAGCCGCTCGGGAAGTCGAGCTCGATCGTGTGGCCCTTGTTGTCCAGGTACTCGGCATCCGCATGGTGCAGATTGACGGCGATCTGATGATGACCGCCCTCGGCCTGCTTGCTGAGAATGTTGATGGGCGACTGCAATAGACCGTGATCTAGGCCCGGAAGAGTGTGCTTCGCGGCGTCGGCCTCGTGCCCGGTAGGTTGGGCAGGCTCCGGCTTGATCTCCTGAGACTTGCGCTGACACCCAGCTGTGAGGGCGAACAGCACGAGCGCTGCAACTGGAATGACGGTTGGAGTCGTCACGGTGACGCGAGCGTAACACAAAGAAGCGCTCGGCCCTTCCGAATGAGTTCTGCTCAATTCGGAGGCTGAAGGAGCCGCGGGCAGCGTCGCTTTCTTGTCGCGTTGGCACGTCGGCCTGTAAACCATCGGAGTGGTGGCCCTCGGGGGCAGTACAGCGGAGAACTACGTCGCGCCGTTCGTTTTCCTGGCGATTGGTGGCATCCTTTGCTGTCCGCCTGTCCTGCATGCGCAGGACGAGAAGACGGTTGAGAAGGTCGAGGAAGAAACCGAACAAGGGATCCCCGCGGAGTTCACGATCCAGTTCGGCGACAACGATGACTGGCTTCGACTCACGTCGGGCGAGTGGCTCAAGGGCGACCTGAACTGGATGCGTGACAAAGACCTGGAGTTCGACAGTGACAAGCTCGACCTCCTGACGTTCTCATGGAGCAAGGTCGACCAGTTCCACTCTCCACAGGTAAACACCTACGTGTTCGAGGGCAAGATCGATGTGACCGGAAGAGCCGTCGTCACCGAGGACACGGTCATCATCGAGACGAGCGAGGGGGTAGTTTCGTTCCCCCGCAGCGAGCTCATTTCGATCCTCGAGGGAGATCCAAGGGAGCGCAACTGGTGGTCCACGCGACTCTCGGCGGGGTTCTCGGCCTCCGCCGGAAACACCAACCAGGGCCAGCTGAACTTGTACTGGGATCTGGTGCGTGCCGACCCGCGCACGCGCTCCAAGATCAGCTACGATGGCACCTTTGGCTACGCGAACCAGGAGCAGACCGTCAATCGGCACGTCGGGAACTTCGACGTACGGCTCTTCATATCGAAGCGCTTCTTCTTCGTCCCCGCGAGTGCGGGGTTTCTCAACGACAGGTTTACGAATCTCAAGTTTCGCGCCACGCCCGCGGCCGGTGCCGGTGTTCACCTGTTCGATACGAAAAAGGTCGAGTGGGACCTCGGTGGCTCGCTGGGGTACCAGTACACGCGTTTTGTGAGCGTGGCGGCCGGCGTGGAGAACCCGCGAAACGACGGATTCATCGGCTTCCATACCTACGCTGATTTTGACTTCACCGACGATGTGGAACTCGAGCTCGATTGGACTACCAACTTGGTTTACACGGGGATCGGTGACACCAACCACTTGGGCAGCGCGAAGTTCAGCGTCGAGATCACCGACATCTTCGACTTTGAAACGTCGTTCAAGTTCTACCGCACGGAAAACCCTCCTCCGCGGCAGGACGGCACGGTCCCCAAGAAGAACGACTACCAGCTCATAGTCGGCATCGCGGTCAAGGTCGGCTAGGTGTGGCGGAGCGGCCCTCAACAAAGGCCTGGCGCGGCTCCGCAACGAGGTGCATAGTCTCGGAGATGCTGAGACGCGTCTGCATTGTGATGCTCCTCGTCACTGCCGGGACCGCTTGCAAGCATAACGAGCGCGCACAGACGACCGTTCTGCGGCGCGCCGCGTTTGATTTCCCGTGCCAACAAAGCGAGCTCACGCTGGCGGTGCTCGAGGCCAGAGGTGCGCGCTATATGGCGACACACATCGCCGCGTACGGTTGTGGGAAGAGGCGATCTACGTCTTCGACCCCGGACACCAATACATGGGTCCTCGACGGCGCCGTCGTGTCTCCCGCTCATCTAGAACCGGACGAAGACATCGAACTCGGGGACGACGTTGTGGAGCACGGCCCCGGGCACCACGAGAAAGAAACCCTCGACGAAGAAACTGCTGTAGCCGACCCCAAGTCGGATGTTGGCGCGGTCCCATGAGAACACGAAGCCGGGGATGACGGCGAACGCGTTTCGCAACTCCTCCAGACTGACCTCGAGCTGAAGGTCGACTGTCGGGTTATCTGCGTCGAGAGTGCCGTTTACCAGGACGTCGCTGACATAAGGCACCCAGCGCACGGTGAACGTGAAGGCGACCACGCGAGAAAGTCGCCATTCGGCCATCCCCCAGAGCTGAAGGAAATCGATCACGACTGCGCCTTCGATATTGTCGCCTCCCGGCTGCGATTTGCCATCCCCGCTGACGGCGGTGAACATTGCTCCGAAGTGTGTGCTCACCTCAGGATTGATCCGCACGGACGCTGCGACGGAGACCGGCATCAGGAAATACCTCACTCTTGTGTTGTCGCCCTGCAGGATGGTGCCTTCGAGGAATCCAGCCCCAACGCTCAGCGCCAGGCGTTTGCGGTCGTAGAAGGTCGACTTGAGCTCGAGGTTTGGGGCGACGTCCTGAAAGATCGCCCCGAGGAGCCAAGGCATGGTGTAGGTGCTCACTTGCAGCTGGTCGATGATCCCGTAGCTCAGTTTCATCAAGCCTAGGCGGACCCGCCGCCGATGGAGGCTGTACGCCGTGCTATCGAGGAGTCGCACCTGGTAGGTGTGATAGGCCCGCGCCGAATTGGGAACGAGCCCCATTCCCGCCGAGGTCACACCCGCGAGGACTGTTACCAGGAGAAGAGTGTTCCTGATTCGTCGAAGCATTCCATGTCCTCGAGGCTGCAGCCGAATGTGCCATTCGCAGCACGGAGCCCCTGTTTAGTTCCTTGAAAAAAATAGTTGAACGTCTCCTCCAACGGCTGCTCCCCGATGTCCACCAGGATCTCGAGCCCATCGGCGTCCGCTAGTTTGACACGAAAGCTCTGGTTGATGCGGAAGTCGCCCCCGTCGAACCCGATGGTTCCCTCCATGACGAAAGTCACCAGCAGCTCTGCGATGTCCTCATCGAGCGGCACGGGGTCGCCCAAGTCTACCGCGACGCCTCCGTTGTACGAAGCTTGGAAGTTCTGACCTTCGCCGGGCACGAGGTACCGACAGTTGTCGGCGGTACCCCATACGACGCGGCCGATACCTCCGCTGTCGAGTGTCATCCACAGATCGATCGTGCCGTTTGCGGGGTCGGCTTCATAGTCGGGATCGAATTGCCCTTCGTCCCACCCATCGCAGATGAAGCTGACCTGGACCGCCCCATTAGGGCTTGGGAACGTCACCCCACCACCGCAAGTGCCATCCGGACAATCCGCGTCGTCGGCGCAGGCGCTGCCATCATTGCAAGTCGCATCGAGAACGAGGTCACCATTCTCATTGGTGCTCTGCTCGAGCTCCTGTTGGACTTCGATGATCACGTCCAGGATCTCCTCGAAGATCTCCGAATCCTCAATCTCTTTGGCAGCCTCGGCGATTTCATCCGCAACCGCGCCCATGATCTCGCCGTCGACGACGGCGCTTGGGTTTTCATAAGCGTTGAGCACCGGCTGAAGATCGGGGGCAGGGGGTATATCGAGCGAAGCGCACGACAAGCCTGCCGTACAAACGAGAGAGAGGGTCGTGAGTAAGAATAATCGGGCCATAATGGCTCGACGATAGTCGCGTTGCGTCGAGAGTTCCACTCGACTAACCGTCAAGGCAGTTACCCTAAGCCCGGACCTTGGATGGGAGACGCTTGATGATCTGAATCACCGCGATCGGAATCAGAAACCAGCCGAGGGTCCATGCGCCCGGGCCGACAAAGGCGAGGCCTGTATTGAGAAGCGCGGTGGTCGGCTCGATCGAGGCACCTTGCGCGACCTGCGCAATCTTTTCGTCTGAGAGATCTGGATCGACGAAGCCTTTCTTTTGAGCATAGGCAAAACCTGCAAGTCCAATGAAACCCGAAATCGCTAGGCAAATGCTTTGGCCGACCGGGGAGGAGAGGCTTTCGAGCGCTGGGTCCGCAATTGCAAAGAACAGGAACATGCAGACAAAGATCAGTTGAAGGAGCGCCAGCATGGTGTGCCTTGCGTCGGTCCGGGTAAGAGGCCCGAGGAGCTTGTGCGTCAGGTTCCATGAGATCAGCGTCAAGCCCGACCGCGATGACGAGCCGCAAGAGGTCGACCGAGTTGTCGAGGAGAAGGGAAAGCAATCCGTACGGAAGCTCCTCCCAGGCCATGTCTTCGGTATGGGGCAGGTACTGGATGAAATCGACGAACAGCACTGCATATGCGACGTCGAGAAAGGTTTGGAGTCTCCGTAGACGTTTCCTTCCCTGTCGGACGTCGCTAGTGTCGGCGGTCATTTTCCAGCTTCCCCCCAGCTTCTCTATTGAGAGACTCACGAACTCTGATATGCCGTTTCCCCAGGTGTCGGCGGGCTCGCTGGAGTAGGCCGCCGACGGCGAAGATTGTCAATGCGTTACTCATTTTTGCCTTCGACTCAAACAGCCCCGCACTACGGGGCGCTCCTCGTCGTGCTGTTGGTTCTCATCGTTGCGGCGCCGCTCCTGCCTCCCGAAACTGGCGGCCACGCCGTCGAGTTCTTTTTCGACCTCGTGCTTGTCTCGGGCGCCTATTCGGCAGCTTGGCAGAGCAAGCATCGTTTCCCGTTTCTTGCGCTCACGGTGGTGACCCTCGTGATGCGCTGGACGAACGTCTTCTCGGAGCATGTCGGCTACTCGTTCGGCTCCATCTCGATCACGCTCGTTTGGATCACGTACGCGATCGCGCTGATCGTCGCTGCTTTGTTTCGGATGCGGCGCGTGACTACCAACGCGATCTTTGGCGCGATCGTCGCCTATCTCCTGGCCGGGGTGGCCTTCGCGTTTCTATTCGAGCTGATCGAGCTGTCCCAACCGGGCTCGTTTTCGGGCGTTCCGGACAGCGGGACTGAACGCGAAATGGGGAGCGCGTTGCTCTACTTCAGCTTCGTATGCCTCACTACTATGGGATACGGGGACATCGTTCCCGTATCGAATCTGGCTCGACCTCTCTCCGTGCTCGAGGGGGCGTTCGGGACGCTCTATCTTGCCGTCATGATCGCGAGGCTCGTCGGGCTGCACATCGTATCGGAGAGACAAACTAACGATTGACGATGATCCTCTGTCCGGGCCATAAAGCGTTTCATGGTCGCTCGGCTTTCCCTGCTGTTTCTCATGGCCACCGTTGGTTTCGCCTGCGCTCACAACAAGCGTTCGGAACGAACGGTCCTCGAACGGGCGTCCTTCGATTTCCATTGCCCCAAAGACCAGATCGAGCTCATCGTCATTGACGAAGAGGGTGCGCGTAACCTCGCGTCTCAAATCGCGGCGCACGGTTGCGAGAAGAAAGCCGTCTACATCTTCTATCCGGACATGGACACGTGGGTGATCAATGGCTCCGTCTCTGCGGCGCCTGCTGAGCACGATCACGCCTACCACGGGCACGCGCAGCACAGGCAAGAGCAGCGCAGCCGACAAGAAGGCAGAACAAGCACGCTCGAGAAGAGCGTCCCCCCCCCCAAGCAGGCCGAGAAGCAGGCCAAGGAGCTCCTGAAGCCCCCCGCCGACTAGCTCGTCCAGAACCCGGCGATTCGCGTTCGATCATCCAGAAGGATGCCAGCGAGCCGACCAGATATGCCGTCGGTGTTTCGAAGGGGCGCAGGTCTTCGAGCGAGAGAAGCGGCGTTTGCCGAGAGTTCCTGCCACGAGCCGAAGTGCTTGATACGCGACGATGATGCCTACAACGAATGCGATTTGGCCGAGCTCGACGCCCAGGTTGAAGAAGAGGAGGGCGGCTGGGGATTTCGGTCTGGGGCAAGCCTGTTTCGCCGAGGACCGCAGCAAAGCCAAAGCCGTGGAGCAGGCCAAACGTCGAGGCGACCGCGATGGGGTACCTGTAGGTGAGGCTCTCCTTGTCGCCCCGGACGATCTCCACTGCGAGGAAGACGATGCTCAAGGCGATGGCGGCTTCGACGGGGGCGACGGGCACCTGCACGAGGTGAAGCGCGCTCAGCGCGAGCGTGATCGAGTGGGCGATCGTGAAGCCGGTGATCGTGATCAGAATGCGGCGGCCCGTTCCGGCGATGAGAAGTAGACACACCAAGAACAAGAGGTGGTCGTAGCCTCCCAAGATGTGGCGCACCCCGAGGGCGAGGTAGTCCTTTGCCACACTGCCAAAGCTTTCGCGCGCAGGGATTTCGAGCGTGGTCTCGTCCGGGGTTCCTAGCAGAGAGTGGCTTTGACCCGAATGCCATGAAATGCGAACGAGGGTAGACACAGACGGGTTGAAGACGGGGTAGTTGACGCCGATCGCTCGGCCCGAGAGATCCTCGGCGCAGCGATAGATGCTTCGCGCCCCGCCACGGCCTCCGCTCGGGGAAGCCGTTTTTGGCGTTACGAGCTCGCAATCTGGCGGCAGGGTGACCTCGGGATCGTTGCCAGAAGGCACCGACGGTGGCGTCTTCCACTGCACCGAAAACAGGAGCGGCTCCTCCTCGATGATCTCCACATAGAGCGGGCGATTCTCGTGGGCATAGGCGTTCGACGTCGAGGCGAGGAGCCAGCCCGCGGCTATGAGACAGAACGCTAACCTCACGGCGTGGCCGCTCTCTCAACACCCGCATCGGACCGCTCGTCGCGCTGATACACGATGCGGACGTCGTAGGCATCCACGATGTCATCGATGGCTTCGGCGGTTCGCTCGCGCACGGCAGCCCGGCGCGCGTCGTCGATGACCCGGCCTTCGATCTCCTCGAGCGTCGGCTCGCGACCCGGCTCGTTCGTGGTGAGCATGACGAGGTGGACGCCGTACGGAGAGTCAAAGGGCCCGACCCAGACCTCGTCGTTTGCCGGGAGCTCGAACAGCGCCTTGGCCATGTCGACCCCGAAGTGGCTGGCGACGTACTCGGGGGTCCGCTCCACGTAGTTGACGTGATAAAGGAAGCGCTCCCCATGCTGCGGGGCTTCGCTGAACAGCACTTCGTCTCGATTAAGCCCAGCGAGCTTCCTTTCCGCCAATGCGCGCGCCTGTTCGCGCGAGCGATCCTCGGTGTCGAAGAAGATGTGAGTAAACGTGACGTACGGGCTCGACGAAGTAGTCGTCTTTGTTGGCTTCGAAGTAACGGCGTAGCGCGGCCTCGTCGACTGCGGAGCTCACCTCGGCAAAGCCCTCCGTGATGAACTCGACTTTCTGCACGAGGCGGCGTCGAATGACGTAGTCGTCGCGGTCGAGCTCGAGGGCGAGGGCTTCTCGGTGCAGCACTTCTTCGCGCACGTAGTCGTCGATCAGCCGTGTGAGCGCCTCATCGGACAAGTTGTCGAGTCGAGCTGCGGCAACCGAGGGCTCGAACGTCTTGGTTCGGTATTGCACGAACGTCAGAAGGGCATCCCGATCGACGACGATCATGTACGGGTCGCCGTCGCCTTCGGTTCCACGATTCACGATTCCGAAGAGGACGAACAGACCGAGGCCGGCCGCCAGGAAGTGAACTAGCGGTTCTTTGAGGAGCCTCTTCAAGGCTAGGGCGTATACCAGATTGGTGAGGAGTAGGCCCGCTCCTGAATCGTAACCGGGTGGCCTGTTTTCTCTGGGTCCATGCCTAGGGCGATGGCGTCGTAGAGGGTGTGGCGGGGCGTGGGGATCTGGAGAACGCGGACATAGTAGAAGGCTCGTGCCTTGGGGTCGAAGTCCGGGATCTTCCCAAGCGGTGGATAGGTATGGATCTCCGATGTCGTTGGTGTACATGCCGGTGGCGAGGTTCACGGTGTTGCCGACCGGCTTCAAAGCGCCGTCGGAGTGAAGCTCCCGATCGTCCGACCAGGCTACGTTGTAGACCTTTTCTTGGGCGGTGCCGTCTGCCGTGAGCCAGCCCTTCACGATCTGAATCCGGTCGAGGTTCGCGTTCTTCGGGTCTTTGATCGCGTACACCAGGAACTTCGGCGCCTTGCCTTCTGGAGCTTGAGTCAAATCGCCACCCATCGGAACCCCAGAGCTGTAGCCGATCTGCGCGAGGTCTTTGTCGTCGGCGTCGTCGCTGTCAAAGTCCCAACCACCGAAAAAGCGAACTCGGATTCGTGGGCCGGTCGATGCATACACTTCCTTGCGCTGAAACGCGGCAAAGATCGGCTCGCGGGCGTTTTCGTCGGTCCAGACCGCTGCCAGCCCCGAGGCCGACATGTCGGCACCGAAGCCCTCGATGCCGAGGAAGGTGTCGAAGGTGTTCTTGGGCGTGGAGTCGAACGCGGTTTTCCCCCAGAAGTTGTCTTCCTCGGTCGATGCCATCCCGGTGTGCGAGTCGGTCGATCCGATCATGGCGAACTTGTACGGATTCACTCCGGTCTTCGATTCGAGCTCCAGGCCGCGCTTGAGCGCGGAGCGCGCGAAGTCCCCAGGGGTGACAGGCGCTTTCTCTCCCGACCCCAACGTCTCGGAGTCGATCAAGTGGCTAAAGGGCTCGAAGTCTGCGAAGTCGTCATTCGGAGAGAGGATTGGATCGGTTTCGGAGTCTCCCTTGATCTGAGTGACCTCGATGACCGGCTCCCACTTCATGCGGGTTCGGGCGTACTCGGCCGTGATCGGGCGGCCCTCGCTGTCGACATCGTTGAACATCAAACCACCGCTGATGTTGGAGTTGTGCGGGATGGCGATGAACTCTGCACCGACGCGAGGCGCGGTCTCCTCGAGCCACGCCCAGAGGTCCTCCGGTTTGGCGCTATCGAACGAGCTGTAGGGGATGAACTTGGCGGCGACCTCTCCGCCTTGTGGCATGAAGACGACTCGGTGAAGGTTTTTGCCCCCTGGCGTCGAGGTCCATTCCCAGCCGATGAACGAAGTAAACCTGCCGGGGTCATTGTGGCGCTCGGTGATCGTGACGGTGTCGCTCCAGATCGACGTCTTGACCTCTGCGTTGTCGAGGTCGGCGTAGGGCTCGCCGCTGTTGATACGGCCGATGAACTCCAGGAAGACGGCCTCGCCTTTGCCGGCCTTCATCATCTGCACGATGCGCTTCCCGGTTGCGGTCTTGGTGAGCCGCTCGTCTCCCTGGAACAGCCGAAGGGGCACTCCCATCATTTCGGCGTGGTCGGCCACCACCAAGAAGTCGAGCGGTGTGTGGATTTGGATCTTCGCTCGTGTGTGTGGATGCACGACCGGCAAACCTTTGGCGTAGCGATAGGCGGTATCCGGGTCGGCCGTCGTGTTGCCCGAAGAAGTAGGCGTCGGGCGAGTAGCTGGTGTGCAGATGCGTGTCGCCCCAGAGCACCTGATTGGGCTCACGATTGACCATGGCGGTTTCGACGTATGCGGGCAGGTCACTCTTCGGGCCGCATCCCGAAACGACGAGGCCAAGGGCAGCAAGCGCAGAGAACAGACAACGGTTCATGTCGGTACTCCCTACGGAATCAGAAACGAAGGTGCGGAGGTCGAGGTGTAGAGCGCCTAGCCGGTCCGGTCAATACCGCACTGACCACTGGCACTGGCGCTGGCACTAACAGCTACTTATCCGTCGGGATCTTTCTTCGCGCCGATATTCCACTGCAGGCTCAGGGCGATGAAGTGGATTGCGGTGTTGTCGTAAGACCCGACCACATCTCCGTTCAACGGCCCCCCTTGCTGATTCACCGACATATCGCCGAACCATGCGAGCGTGTAGGCGAGGCCCAAGTCCACCGCAGGGACGATCACCCACTCCGCCCGACACCGACCGAAACGCCTGGCCCAGGGGCGCGTCTACGGTGCGGTTCTCATCGGTTACGGCGGAGCTATCGTACGCGAATCCCAAGGAAAGGATGGCCTTCGGGATCGGAGCGAAGCGTGTTCCAATCGCGACGTGCGCAGTATCTTTGTACTGGCGATCTACGCAGGCTCTGGGTATCCTCGGGCCGCTACCGTGATTCCAATTAGGCCGAACTGACTTCCAGTCTTGCCAGCCGAGGTTGCCCATGAGCGCCCACTTTTCGTTGAAGTCATGGTAGGCGCTCAACACGAGCGACTGAGGGACCTTGATCTCCATGCGGATTGTCGAGTTCAGCAGGCCGCTCATTCCGAGCGACGCCGTGAGGATGGGCCCGAGCCCGGTGAAGTTCGTAGGAAGGTCGAATTTGAGCTTCACGGGGGAGAGATAGGTCAGGCCGAGTCGGGTCTTTTCTTTGATCGAAAACAGCGCACCCACGTCGGCGCCGAAGCCAACATCCGTGTCGTTCAGGGTGAGCCTGCCGTCCGCCATTGGCCCCGGGTTGTCCACAGCCTCCTTGAAATCGAAGATGCCGAGCATGATGTTGAAGCCGGCACCGAGTGCAAACCAATCGGTGATCTGAAAGCTCACCGCCGGCATGAGCGAGAATCCCACGAGCAGAGTCTCCTCGACGTTGTATCGGCCAACGAACTCTTCGTCGAAGCTGAGCGCAGAGCCGAAATAGGAAAAGACACCGACGCCGATCGCGACGACGTCGGTCACCGACTGTGCCCAGAACAGACTGCCGCCGGGGATGAGCCCCACTGGGTTGCCGCCGTTGTTTCCCGGGACCGTGGTTCCGCTGCTCGCCTCGAACCCGAACTGACCGTAACCCGAGCTGCAGCCCCACCTCGAGCTGCGGGACTTCGAGTTGATTCATGCCAGCCGGATTCTTGAATAGGGTCGCGGCGTCTTGGGCTCTGGCGGACCACCCCGCGGCCGCGAGGCCGACGTCGGGGGTTCCGAGCTCCCAGAGCTGAATGCCGCCTGCGCGCACAGCACTCGTTGGAAGCAACGCGCCTCCAACGAGCCCGAGACAGAGAAGGAATCGAGATGCTGGCGTCACGGTCATCATGGCCTCCAAATCCGAATGGCGGCAAAGTCTATAGGATCGCTACTTGAAGAACGGTTCGTAGTCGGTGTCGTAGAGCTCGTTGATCTCGTCGTAGATCGGCTGAACGACCTCGGGGTACGGGATGACCCCGGACTTGGTGAAGTCGGAGAACGGGATCACCTTCGATATGTCGGGCGGGTTCTTCTTTTTCATCGGTGGACTCGGCCAGATCTCTTCGTCGACGGCGGACATGCGCACGCGAATCTCGTCTTTGGTGACGTTGAAGACCATGTAGTCCAGCGCCAATGCGAGAGGCCCGTCGTAGGTCTTGCGGACGCGGCGCATCACGTCGGGCTGTGTGTCGAAATCGTTGTAGAAATGGTAGCCGACGGCGAGGCGAGGTTTCGTCATCGACATCACCTTGCCAAACTGCTCCGGCGAGGTGTGACCCTGCGTCCCGACGTTCAACGCTTCGAGAGGGGCAAAGCCTTGCTTCGTGACCAGCAGCACCGAAGGCAAGAAGCACTCGTGAATCGCGATGTCGGCGCCCTTCGTGTGCTCGGCCCACCACTTGTTGGGAATGGTGTCGCTCGAATAGGCGAACTTCAGCCCGTTCCACTCGAGAATGAAGCTGACCGCGCCGTCGAGACCATGGACCGCCGGGATGCTGCGAATCGTGACGCCCTTTTCTTCGTAGATGACCTCGTTGACTGCGTCGAAGGCAAACTCAGTGACGTCCAACTGCCCGCCGCGAAAATCGACAACCCCACCTCGGGTCGCAATGTCCCATACGTACATTTGCTCCATGAGGTCCATGGCGTGCTTGGTGCCGTACTCGGGGGTCGCTCCGCTTGGGCCCCAAATGCGGAGCGGTGTCAGGCGATTCATCACGGTGCCGCCCAACCAAAACGACGGCAGGTCGCCCATGTGGTCGACGTGCAGATGTCCAAAGAAGACTTTGTCGATTAGGTCGTACGGAATCTTCTGCGCCGCAAGCCGCTCGTGGCAGCCCGCTACCGATGTCGAACAGGAACTTTTCGCCGTTGCCGAGCTCGACGAGCCAGCACGCCGCCGCTTGCTTCGGTCGCACACTCGGCATCCCGGTACCAAGCGCCACCACCCTCATCTCGTTCTTCCCGACCGGCTCCGTGGCGGGATAGTAAACATCGAGCTCGGCCTTTTTGGCCGAGGCGGTTTCGGTCAGGGGCGCGACTCGGCCCGCGCGCTCATCGGAACGACCCCAAAAATATCCAGCGACGATGGCGACGACGAGCGCGATGGCGGCAGCGCCTTTGCTAGCTGTTGACATGAACCTGACCTCCGAGGGCCGATTCTAGCGATCAATATCGCTCAGCGGTAGCCATATCCTGCCAAGCGGGGTGGGAAAGAGGTAAGCCGGGGTTGTGGCGGGTGATCGCAGCTGGCATTCTCGCCGTCGACGGTGAAGGTGTTTCGTTATACGACGGTGGCCCTGCTGACGATCAGCCTGTTGGGTTGCGGTGGCTCGGGAGAGTACCATCGGACGGGCGGCACCTACGCGGCGCGCGGTCCGAGCTGTGAGTACCGGGTGATTCGCAATCGAATCGTCGAGCCCTACGAAGAGCTCGGCGTCATCGATATCGACGCGTTTTCGGTCGGGCAGCTGCCAAATAACGAGGAACGCTTCCGCAAAGCAGTGGGGCCGACGGTTTGTGCCGTAGGCGGTGACGCCGTGATCCCCGGCATCAACATTTCCGGTCGCTGGGTCCACGGCACGGTGATCCGCTTCAACCCCGCCGAATGCGCTCGCTGCCGCACCGAGGGGGATCATGCGGGAGGATGGGTAAGCGCTCATGTTGATGGCTCTCATGCTCGCGCTTCTAAATGCGGCCGGCGTAGCCCCAACGCCTGAAGATATGGAGAACTACAAGCTGAAGTTTCGCGATCGAGGGCACCACATCCACATGGACTTTGGCAGTACGCGCCCCGGGGGAGAAGGACGGGAAGGGAAGGCTTTCACCTGGGGCCTCGGGTATGAGTACTACATCGACCGCCAGTTCAACGCGGTTTCGTTCGAAGTCCTCGGCCAGAAGCTTGGCGACCTTTTCACAGGTCCCGCAGGATTGGTGGGTCGGCGGGGGCATAGGTTGGTGGCCGGTTCGAAACTTGAAGATATTCATGCAGGCCGGCGCCCTGTTCGACGATTTGGGGACTGCCACCCAGGCGCGTGTCGGTGTCGGTTATCGCTTCCTCTTCTTCATGCTTGGGCATCATGCCGTTCGTCTACGTCCAAACCACCGATGATGGGCGGTTCAGTTGGTCCATCGGAGTACGGATTCAGTACTAGAGGGAAATGGAGCGATGTACCGAAGAGTCCTGACCTTGATTCTGCTCGTTTCCGTCGTGGCGGGTTGCAAAGGACCCCCTCCAACGAGCGTCGGCGCGATCGCGAAAGAGCCCAACCGGCTCTACTGGGGCGACACGCACGTCCACACCAGCCACTCGGCAGATGCATATTTCCTCCAGAACCGCTCGGCAGATCCGCACACCGCCTACCGATGGGCGAAGGGGCTCCCGGTCGTGCATCCCTACACGCAGGCCAAGGTGCAGATCCGCACGCCGCTCGATTTTCCTCGTCGTCGCCGATCACGCCGAGATGCTGGGCGTCCCGCGCAAGCTCATGGAGGGCGATCCGAGCGTCGCCAATACGGCCACCGGTAAGAAATGGATCCAGATGATCAAAACTGGGCGTGGGGCGGAGGTGTTCGAACAGGAGTTTGGCGGCGCCATCAACGCGAACGAAGCGATCGTCGATTTCGAGACCGACGAGATCAAACGGGCGGCTTGGGGCGAAACGATCGAAGCCGCGACCCTTCACTACGAGCCGTGCTCCTTCACGTCGTTCATCGGTTGGGAGTGGACCTCGACACCTGACGGCAACAATCTGCACCGCGTCGTCTTCATGAACGAGGGCGAGGAGCAAGCGCTTCGCTTCACGCCCTTCAGCTCGTTCGATAGCCCGCGGCCCGAGGATCTGTGGGCCTGGCTCGAAGAAACCAGCCAACGAGTCGGGACCGACTTCGTCGCGATCCCGCATAACTCGAACATCAGCGGAGGCATGATGTTCGACGAGGTCGACAGCGACGGACGACCGATCACCGCCGAGTACGCGCGCATGCGGATGCGCTGGGAGCCGGTGACCGAGGTGACCCAGATCAAGGGCGACTCCGAAACCCACCCGGCGCTCTCTCCGAACGACGAGTTTGCGGACTTCGAAACGTTCTCTCATTTGCTCAAGGTGGGCGGGGGCGAAGCGGAGGTGAGCGAAGGCGACTACGTGCGCACGGCGCTGCTGCGAGGCCTTCAGATCGATCAAAAGGTAGGGGCGAACCCCTACAAGTTTGGGATGATCGGATCGACGGACTCGCACACGGCGTTGGCTTCGGCCGAAGAGCTCAACTTCTGGGGCAAGACCGCACTCGACTCTACCCCCGAGAACACCTTCATGACTTGGGCTGGGGACATCAAGGGCAGTGACATGAGCGCCCAAGGGCTCGCGGCGGTATGGGCCGAGGAAAACACGCGGACGTCGATCTTTGCCGCCTTCAAGCGCAAGGAGGTCTACGCGACGACGGGGCCGCGCATCCGCGTGCGGTTCTTCGGGGGGTGGGGCTTCAAGGGCAAGGACGCCCAGGCCACCGAGATGGTCAAGAAGGGCTACACGTTCGGGCACCCCGATGGGCAGCGACCTCACTCAAGCGCCTGAAGGAAAGGCGCCGGGGTTCTTGATGTACGCCGTCAAAGATCCCAAGGGCGCAGATCTCGACCGCATCCAGATCATCAAAGGCTGGGTCGACGTCGATGGTGCGGCTCACGAGAAGGTCTACGACGTGGTGTGGTCGGGGGGCCGCGAGCGTGGCGAGGACGGGAAAGTGCCTCCGGCCACCAATACGGTCGACCTCGCGACGGGCGAGTATCAGCAACCTTGGGGGCGTCCCTCGCTCTCGGGGTTTTGGTCCGATCCCGACTTCGATCCTGACGAGCGTGCGTTCTACTACATGCGGGTGCTTCAGATTCCCACTCCGCGACACACACTCCTAGACGCCGTGGCGCTCGGCATGGACCCCAACGAGACCGGGCACCCGCCGACGATTCAAGAGCGCGCATATACTTCGCCGATCTGGTACACGCCCTAGCCGCGTCATCGGCGATCAGCGCAGACAGGGCGAAAAGTTTGGGTTAGAGTCCGGCCATGCGCGGCAGGTTGAGTGGGCGTTTGGCACTGGCCGGAGTGGGCGCATGTCTCGCGCTGCTGGCTTGTCCAAGTTTCGCCACCGCCGATGCAACGCACTATCAGACGCTGCAACTCGGCGAGCGGTCCCGCGGGATGGCAGCGGCGTATACGGCCTTCGCGGCAGATGGCGCGGCCATTTGGTACAACCCTGCTGGCTTGCCACTGCTCGAGGCGAAGCTTCTCCAAGGCAGCTTGTCGCTTTTTCAAATTCGCAAAATCAAGTTCGAGGGGGCGATCGTGACCGACGGCCCCGACGGCGAGCCCCAGTCCGAAGACTTCAACGTCAAGTCGAGCCCCTCGCTCTCCGGCTTTGCGGTCGCCAGCTTCGCCCTGGGCAAAAGAAGAAAAGATTACGACGACCGCAAGGCGTGGCAGATCGGGATCTCGGCTTTTACGACCTACAACGAGCAGCTTTCGGGAGACGTTCAGGTCCAAGATGCGCTCGGCCGAACGGACACCATTCAATTTGTCCAACTCGACAAGCAGACCTATATCGGGGCCGCCATCGGTTGGCGTGCGCTCAAGAAGTTTCTGGTGGGGCTCAGTGTGTTTGCCAGCAATCGAAAGCTCGACCACGTCGAAACAGTGGCACTTTCGTTCGACGGAACGCAGAATCCGGCTTCGGGGAGCCCTTGTCCGACGAGCCCCACCATTCCTTTCTGTATCGACAATGCTCAGCAGGTCAATCGGAACACCGTCTTCAATATGAGTGCCTGGTATTTGACGATCCGTATCGGGTTGATGCAACTGATCGGGGAACGTTGGCGTCTCGGCTTGATGTTCCAGCCCCCTGGGATTCAGATGGGCGGCAAATCCACCCTTCGGTTCGAGCTCTCCGACATCGACGCCACCATGGACCCGGCACCGTCGGAGTCGATCTTCGCCGAAATCGATCGCGGTGCGAACTCACCGATCCCTTGGATCCTTCGGCTAGGCACATCATACATCATCGCGAAAAAGGCCACGGTGGCTTTGGACCTTCAGCTGGTGGGGCCGGTCGGTGCCGGCCAGATCACCCCCGACCTCCCGCAACTCGAGGGACGAGCGAATACCTCGGGCGTTCTGCTCTCAACGGGTACCAAGCGTGTCTTTACGTGGAACATCTCTGTGGGAGCCGAGGTGCAGTTCACGAAGTATCTTTTCACTAGGTTTGGGTTCCTCACCGACAACTCCGGAGCGCCCGATACGATCCTCGGCGGGGACCAGAGTCAAGGTGCTAGCCTCGATCGGTACGGGTTCAGCGCCTCGATCGGCGGCCAAAAGAATGCGCGTGGCCTTTCGGCTGGCGTCACGGCGCTGTTTGGAAAGGGCACCGGAACCGGGCTCGACTTTCGGCGCGAGGCTTTCGACACCGACACCAACTTCTTCCCGGTGCCGGTCACAGAGCGAATCTTCATCATCTCGATCGGTGGCGACATCGGTCAGGCCGCGGACGTCGTGACGACACGGCTCAAGGAGAAGAAGAAGGAAGAGGAGGCCGAGGAGGCCGAGGCTAGGGCCGAGGAGGACAAGACCATCGCCGAAGAGGTCGACCCTGAGCTGAAAACTGCCCGCGAGCGGGCCAAGGCCACGCGCGAAGAAGCCGAGACGGCACAGGATGACCTCGAAGCGCTCGAGGCAGAGAAGAAGCAGTTAGAGAATCTGAGCAAGGAAGATCAAGAGGCGATTCAGGACGCGACTCAGGGCGGCATCGACTTCAGGTGATTTCGACGTGCACCCCGTGTAGCTTCGGGTCAGATGACCCCGAAGCGTGCCCGCCAAATCTTCCTTCTCGTCGTCGTTGCAGGGTTCCCCGCTAGCGCCCTCGCCCAGCTCGGGCCCGACGGGACTCCGATCACCACGTCCAACTACACCATCGACCTGACGCGTGGGGTCATCATCAGCACCTCGCGGGTGACGGGGCTTGCTGGGGCGGCAACGTCGCTCGCGCAGGGCGTCGAAGGCGGTCTCCAGAACCCTGCTGCGGTGGCCTGGCGCGGGGCGCAGTGGCCCGACTGGTATGACTACTGGCTTGCGTTTGGCGTGACGTATCCATTCAAGTCGGGCGACTTCTACAACAGCGGGGAGATCTTTGGCGAAGGGGAGAATGTGGAAGAGGACAGCCTCTTCTTCTTGATTCCGGGTGCGTATTGGCAGATGTGGAATTTCGGAATCGGGCTCACGATCGACGCGCAGTTCGTCAGTTTGAAAGGCGTTCAGAACCCGAGCACGATGGAGCCGGAACAGTTCCGGCTCCGTTTCACGACGTTTCATATCCAGGCTGGTTACGGATTCCTCGATGGGCAGCTGGTCATCGGTGGCGGCTTGCGCATTCTGCGCCAACGGGGGTTCTTCTCGAACACCCTGCTGAGCAGGAACGCGGACACGTTCCACTCGTTAGGGCTCGGAGGTGAGGTGGGAGTCATGTTTCGCCCGCACGACAAACGCTGGCGGCTTGGCGCATCGCTCTACCCAGAGATGGGCACTGGGCTTCGAATGCGCGGCGACTTCGTCGAGACGCCCGACGGGGACATCACTTTCGGCACGTTCTTCCTGCCGCACTCGACGAGGCTTCCAACGAATGGCGGTGTGGGTTTTTCGTATCAGTTCGGCCCGCGACCGACGAACCCACCGTGGATCAGCGACGAGAAACTGGCCGCGCCCGAGCTCGAGCGTTTGGACCGGCGTGAGCGGCAAGTCCGGGAGGCCGAGCAACGAGAGCTCGCCGCAGCTCGGGCGCGTGGAGGCCCAGACTTGGACGAGTGCATCCGTGCGATCGAAGAGCAGTACGAGCGGAAGTACGGCCAGATCAAGAAATGGCGAAAGCAGGTGAAGAGGCAAGCCTGGGAGGTGCTTCGCAATCGCTATCGCAATGAATGGCCCCGTCGCTACCATCTATTGACGATCGACCTCTGGTTCACCGGTCGTTTGTCAGATGCCGTCGGTGTGGAGTCGTTCCTGTTCCAGACGGTGCAGCGGTCCGGCGAGAAGATCACGATTTCTCCGCGGATCGGATACGAAAGCGAGCCCTGGCCGAAGCGCATGAAGGTCCGGGTGGGGAGCTATGTCGAGCCCACGCGCTTCGCGACGTCGACGGCCCGCGTGCATGGAACTTTCGGAATCGACATCAACGTCCTGAAGTGGAATGTGTTCGGCCTCTGGCCAGACGACTATCGCTGGCAGATCTCGGCCTCATTCGACATTGCCGCCGAGTACCAGGCGGTCTCCCTCGGTATCGGCGGGTGGTACTAGCACGATCCATCCTTGCCCTGGAGTCGATTCCTCTCTAGAAGGGAGCCCGGAGTATAGGGAACTTGTTAAGAATGACGCGGAAGAAAATCGCCTTTGACGCTTGCTTCGTGGGAGCTTGCTTTGTTGCTGTGCTAGCCACGTGCGGCTGCAAGAAGGACAAGCCCAAGCCGCCACCGCCCGAATTGTCCGTATCGCTGGTCGAGCCCGGCGAGGAGCCGCGCCAGATTTTGCGATACGCGATCGCACCGGACACCGTGGTTCAGAGCGTTCTCGAGATACGCACGGCATCGATGGCCACCGAAAATGTTCAAGACACCTTCAGTGTTCTGCCCGGACTCAAGCTCGAGCTCCACGCGGGGCCCACGGTCTCACTTCCTGGCAACCGCACTCGCTACGTGCTTCGGATCTCGAGGGCGTACCCGATTCTGCCTGAAGGCACCGAAATCGATCGCGTCAAGGAGGTGCGTGAGGGCGTCGAGGCGTTGAACGACATGCGGGGCCGCTTCGATTTGAGCGATCGGGGCATCGTGATGGATTCCGACGTGCCGTGGACGCAGGGTCAAGAGCGAATCAACCCGCGTGTCACGATCATGTTGGGCAACGTGCGGTCCGCGATCGCGACGGTTCCCCTTCCGGTCGAGGCCGTCGGGGTGGGCGCCGTTTGGGAAGTTCGACGGCAGATTCGGATCTGGAGCGCGCGCGTGACGCAAGTGACGCGCTATGAGCTCGTCGATCGCATCGATGATCGCTTTCGCGTTCGAATCACGGTGCGACAGTCCGCGCCCACTCAAATCGCCGACCTCAATCCAAAGCTCGAGATGCACGTGCGCACCTACGAGATGCGGGCCGAAGGACATGCGTTGGTCGACCTCGGTCTGCCCATCGCGCTCGAAGCAGACCTCGAGTCACACTCCGAGGCGGATATAGCCTTGGTTTCTCCTGAGAAAACCGAACCCATTCAGTCCGCGCGACGCTCGGTCCTGCGGCTAGCCACAGAGAGTGAAAGGTAGCGATGATGCTTCGCATTGTGTGGGTCGCATGTCTTCTCGTTGCGACCGCTTCTTGCCGTCCCAAATATCAACCCCAGACGGCCATCGTCGATCCGGGGCCTCCGCAGCGAGTCCTTCCCACGATTCGAGTGCTCGATCCCGGGATGACGCCGCGCATACCGCTCAGGTACAGCGTGTCGCCTGGGCAAACCGAGGTTCTCTATATCGAGCTCGTCATGCTGCGCGCCATGGAAGCCGGTGGCCAAGCGCAGCAGGGTGGCATGCCACCGGTGCAACTCGAGGTGAAGATGGGGCCCGCGCAGCCCACTCCTCAGGGCTTCATTCGCCATCCTATTCAGGTCACCCAGATTCGTCTTTCGGAGGTGGCTGACCGAATGGACCCCGCGGCCCGCGAACAGCTCGAGAAGATGCTCGAACCCCTACTAAAGGTGCAAGGCTGGAGCGAGATGGACGTGCAAGGGCAAATCCGACGCGGCGAGTTCCGCGGGCTCGAAGACGTGCCGCCTCGGCTCAACTCGATGCTCAGCAACATTCGCACGGCACTGCTGACCGTGCCCTTTCCGGCGGAGCCCCTTGGCGTGCGAGCGCGCTGGGAGGTTGAGCGCAAGGTGCAGTTCTCGGGCGTGTGGGTCGATCAGACGGTCACGTACGACTTGATGGAGATGGACGGCAAGACCCTCAAGCTACAGATCTCGGCCAGGCAAAGCGCTCCGCCGCAAGCGATCGGGAACGGGCAGCTCGAGGCGTACCAAGCATCGATCATAGGTTCTTCCGTCGTCCGACTCGGCTTCTTCACGCCATTTTCCGAAGCCGAATCGACCTCGCAAATGCGGGTCAGGCAGCGTGTCCAAGGCCGATCCGAGCTGGTGAGAATCGAAACCAGGACTGCGGTCCGACTGTACCCGGCCGAGGGCAACAATGAATTTGGCGCGCAAACAGGGGCACAGGAAGAGCCGGAGCCTTCGGAAGACCCGAGGAAGGTGACGGACCCGGGGAAGCAAAAGCTTCGCTGGGTGCAGTAGACCCTTTTCGTTTTCGTGATCGTGGTCGTGGTCGTGGTCGTGATCGTCTGACAAGTGGTCACAAGTTCGTGAGTCGTTGCAACTGCTTGCGAATGTGTGGCGCAGCGCTCCTGAGATGGAAGCAACCGCTCGAGCGTGAACGCGGTCACCCCTTGGTTCGCGTCGGCGGTAGGAGCTTTCGTTGGCGAAGTGCTTCTCCGGGGAGCCGCCTCCCAGGCGCCGACCGTCACTCCTCTCTCGAGAAGAGACTTTCTCACCCTCACTGCTCAGGTTATGCCACCGACGACCTGTCCCCCGCTCTTGTTCTCTCTCTTAAGCTCCGACCACCGACGCGAACCAAGTAGTGATAGCGTTCACCGTCAGGCTCGGGCTCCGCCGTTTTGTCTACTGGTGACTACTCGTCAGCCGTGCTCGCGCTCGTAGTCGATCACGACCACGAAAACGACCACGATCACGATCACGATCACGACTACGATCACCGAGCCGCGATTCACTCCCTGCGTACGAACATCGACGGGTCTAACTCTTCGATCAGCATGTCGGCTGCTCGCTCGATTGCCCCTGGGTCGTTGCTGTCGAAGGTTACCTTCGTGCGGTAGTCTTCAGCCTGCCATTTTACGTAGCTTCCGACCATGACGCTCGGGAACGCGTTCGCGATGCGTTCGAGGAGGCTCGCGATCTCTCCCTCACCGCTTTGAGTGTACACCGCTTGAGAGTGGAACGCGTGCCCCTCGTCGAGGCGTTTTCGCAGGTCGGTGAACTTGAGCTCGAAGATCTCCGGAACGCCTGGCAGGACGTAGACGTTCTCGATGACGATGGTGGGCCAAGGAGCCTCCGCGCTGCGCAGCATTTCGGCGCCCTCGGGCATGTTAGCCATACGAAAATGCGCTTCCGTTGCGCGATCGCCATAGTAGTGGCGAATGACTTTTTCGACCGCGGCGGAGCGAACCACGGGTCGGCCGAACGTCACGGCTACGCCTTCGATCGTGACATCGTCGTGTGTGGGGCCAACTCCCCCACTCGTGAATACGAGGTCGTGCGTCGAGCGGAGAGCATCGAGCTCACGGCGAATGGTGTCGACTTCGTCTCCGCACACCACCACTCGCCGAAGCTCGATTCCCAGCTCGAATAGGCCGCGAGCGAGAAAGGCAGTGTTCGTGTCTGCGATCTTCCCGGACAGAATCTCGTTGCCAATGATGAGGGCGGCGGCGGTACGCGACATCCTATTCCTCGCCTAGCTCGATCCCCATCGCCCGCGCGACCATCACGAGCTGGCCGTCAGGCGGGACACGCTTGAGGTTCGCCACCGCAGCTTCCAGTGGGACGGACACGATGTCCTGTCCCTTGAGCGCGACGATCTGACCGGTGTTGTCGTCGTAACAGAGATACGCCGCGTGCACGCCGAACCGCGTGCCGAGGATCCGATCAAAAGAGGAGGGCGAGCCACCGCGCTGCAGGTGCCCAAGAACGGTCACGCGGATGTCGTGGTCGGTGCGGGCTTCGAGTAGCGCGGCGAGCTGTGCCCCCGGCCCGTCGTGGCGCTGCGAGATGCTTTCGTGGCTTGCGGTGATGTTGGATACGGTCCCCCCGATGGGTTTTGCGCCCTCTCCAACGACGACGATACTGAACGAGTTCCCGCTCGGTGAGCGTGCTTCGATCTTGTCGACGACGCGGTCGATGTCGTAGTGGATCTCCGGGATGAGGATGACATCCGCGCCACCAGCAATCCCGGAAAGAAGGGCGATCCAACCCACGTCTCGTCCCATCACTTCGAGGATCATCACCCGGTCGTGGGCTTCGGCGGTGGAGTGAAGCGCATCGATCGCCCAAGTGGCCGTGGCCACCGCCGTATCCAAGCCGAACGTGAGGTCGGTTGCCGCGAGGTCGTTGTCGATGGTCTTTGGAATGCCGACTACCGCAACGCCCATTTTCGCGAAGCGCATCCCAATGTCCATCGTCCCATCTCCACCAACCAGTACCAAGATGTCGATTTCGAGCTCTAGCAGCTTGGCCTTGACGCGTTCGGACACGTCGACGGTTCGCTCCGCGCCATCGGCGCCACGTGCCACGTAGGCGAAGGGATGGGCGCGGTTCGAACATCCCAAGATGCTGCCGCCCTTCGGGAGAATGCCTCGGACGTTTTCCCGCATGAGGGGAACGACGCGCGTGGGCTCCTCGATCAACCCTGCGAAGCCGTCCTCGGAACCGAAGACCTCCAGCCCTAGGTCGGTGGCCGTTTTGACGAAGGCCCGCAGAACCGCATTGACCCCGGGCGCATCGCCACCACCGGTGAGAATCAACACCCGTCGGACGACCTCGTCGTCCGTATCGCGCGCGAGACTGTCAGTGCTCATCCGCGGCTCCTCCACGCTTTGCTGCAATCTCGTACATGGCGATAGCTGCGGCAACCGACGCGTTCAACGAATCCATGGGACCTCTCTGAGGGATGTGAACCACGATATCGCACCGTTGTCGAACCATCCGACGCAGCCCCTTTTCTTCAGAGCCAACGACGAGCACCCGCCCCGTGTGGGCCGGCTCGAGATCTCGAATGCCGATATCGGCTGCAGCGTCGAGACCGATGATCTCCATCCCGGTTTCGCGCAAGGAGAGAAGGGTGCGCTGCAAGTTGGTGACGCACGCGATGGAGGCATGCTCGGTTGCCCCCGCCGATGCCCGGACGACGGCGGGGGTGATGCCTGCCGCGCGGTGCTTTGGAATCAGCAGCCCATCGAGCCCCAGGGTCACCGCGCTTCGAATGATGGCGCCGAGGTTTTGTGGATCCGTGATCTCGTCGAGTGCCACGAAAATCGAGTGGTGAGCAGCGCCTGCGACCAACTCCTCGATATCGAGAAACCGATAAGGATCGGCGAGCGCCACGACGCCTTGATGGCGCACGCCTTCTGTCAGTCTATCGAGCTCGACGCGGTCCTTGGTGCTGACCGAGATCCCGCGGGCTTGTGCGGCGTCGCGCACGTCTGGAAACCGGTCTTCGGACTCCATGAGCACACGGTGGACCTCGGTGTTGCCCCGCAGTGCTTCGAGCACTGGGCGTCGGCCGGCGAGGACGCGGGTCATCGTCGAAGCGCCAACTCTACTTCTCGCGCTAGAGACGATGCCGCCGCCGTGGGATCGCTCGCGTCGCGAATCGGCCTTCCGACGACCAGCATGTCGGACCCAGCCGCAATCGCCAACTCGGGAGTCATCACGCGTTTTTGATCACCGGCGGTGACGTCTGCCGGACGGATGCCTGGTGTCACTAGAAACGCGTCGTCCCCGAGCGAAGCGCGAAGCGCGGCGCATTCGTGTGCAGAGGTCACGAAACCACGGAGACCGGCGTCCCAGCCGAGCTTCGCCAGCCTCGTCACCGATGGGTTCAGGCCGTCGACGAAACCGATTCCGCGGAGGGACCTCTCGTCTAGGCTAGTGAGAATGGTCACCGCGAGCAGCTGCATCGACCCAGCCGACTGGTTCGCTGCCTCCAGCGCTTCGCTCCCCGCGGCGCTGTGAACCGTGAGGTAGTCGACGCCCATTTCTGCGGCCCGGGAGACCGATCGACCCGTGGTTGCAGGGATGTCGTGGATTTTCAGGTCGAGGAAGCACTTGGCCCCGGCGTTTAGCACGACCTCGACGGCGGGTGGACCGATCGCGGTGAAGAGCTCGAGGCCAATCTTGAAGACGCCGATGTGCTCGCGGGTCTGTTCGATGAGCCGCTTTGCTGTATCGAGGTCGGACACATCGAGCGCAAGGGCAATGCGCGATGCTAGATCGTGTTCATCCATCGTTCACCGCAGCTACGCTACGGTGCAGACTAGAGGCTGTCCAGCCCCGCGAGCGGATCGTCGGTATCCGCTTTGCGCGGCTTCGCGCGGCCGCGTCGTGCTCCCGCGGGCTTGCCGGACGCCGCAGCCCTTCGCGCGGCCGCGGCAGCTTGTGCTTCGCGCTGCGCCTTCTCGGCGAGACGCGCTCTTTCCGCTTCTGCCTCTGCACGCTTTTGAGCCTCTAGCTCGGCTGCATTGCGAGCCTCTTCGGCTTCACGAGCGGCACTCTCCGCCTCCATCCTCGCTGCGAGGGCTTCCGCTTCTCGCTGCTCGATGGCGGGTCTGTAGATCCCAAAGTACGAGCCCGTGCCGAGAGCAATGACGAGTACCGCGGCTGCCGCCAACAACCCCGGGTGAACTCCCTTACGTTGTTGCGCGCTGATCGTCGCGATCTCTTTCTCGTGAGCGAGCATGCGCTCGTGCTCATCGGCCTTCTCTCGGCTCTCTTGTTCGAGACGGACGCGGAGCTCGGCTTCTTTGTTTTCGCGAAGCGCTCGTTCTTCTTCGTCGCGAGTCCGTTGCTCTTCCACGAGGCGAGCGTTTTCTTCGCCGGCGCGTTGCGCTTCTTCCTCTTCTCGCTTTTGGCGAGCCTCTTCAGCAATACGTTCGAGTTCGGCCGACTCTCGTCGAAGTTGCGCCTCTTCCTCTTCACGAACACGGACTTCTTCGATGCTCATGAGCTTGCGAAGGTTGAAGAGGACGGAAGACTCTTTTTCCTCGGACATGATGATACTTATATTACACTTTTCCGTTGTGTACGGACAAGGGGGTGAGCGTTCTTTTCGAGATGAAAACGCTAGCAACGGGTTCGCCTTCCTGTCAAACGAACGGTCTTCCGCGATTTCCGCTCTGATCGGAATCGGAGGGTCAACCCGTCCAGACCGGCGCCTGCCCCGTGGCGACGAGTTCGTTTTACGGGGTCGAGATGTGATTTGGGTTACAGCATATTTTACCGTTAGTATTGAAACATGGCAGGCCTCGAGAAGTTCCTTCACTACCTCGAAAGAGGGGATGTTAGCGAAATCGTCTTCCAGAGCGGTGCGACCGCCGCAGCCAAGCGAAAAGGCCGACTAGAGCCCGTCACCCGCGAGCCGCTGACCGCACAACACATTCTCAAGCTCGTCGACCGGACGCCTTTACAAGATCTGGTCCCCAGCGAGGACGGCGCGTGTGCGCCCACGGCGACGCGGATCAACGGAAGTAAGTACGTCGCGACCGTTGCCCGCTCTGGGGAGATGCTCATGCTGCGGGTCTGGCTTCCCGACAGCGTGTCGGAGCCCCCCGTGGTGGTACGGCCCGAACCGGAGCCGGTGAAAGCGCCTATCGCCGCAATGCGTCCGGCCAATGGCCAGTGGGCTCCGGCGAGTCCAGCAGGGACCCCCGTCAACTCGCCTCCAGCTCCGACGGAGCGACGCGTCGAGCCGCAGCCTCCGCGCATCGCTTCCCATCGCCCGCCGCCCGTTGCGATCCAGTATCCGAACGCTCAGAAGGTTATACCGCGACACTCGTATCGCCCGCCTCCAGAGGCCTCGCCGTTGGCCGAGTTCGTGCCGGCGGATGTGCCGGCGCCGGCGCCCCCAGGGCTCTGCAAGTTGCTGGTGGATGCCCGCGCCGAATCCGCGAGCGACGTCCACATCATGTCCGGGGAACCAGTGCGGTTTCGGTGCAACGGTTTTCTGGTTCCGCGAGGCGACGTCCTGGACGAGGATCAAGTGCGCTCTCTCCTGGTGCCTCTGCTCAGTGAACGCAATGCGCAACAGTTCGAGGAGCTCGGCTACGCGGACTTCGCATGCCAGATCGACGGCGCTGGCCGCTTTCGTGTCAACGCCAACAAACAGCGAAGTGGAATCAAGGGGTGCTTCCGGCTCATCGTAGACGAGCCGCCAACCATCGAGTCTCTCGGACTGCCGGGGGAGTTGCGGCAAATGCTGGACTACCATCAGGGGCTGGTGGTCGTGTCCGGTCCGAGCGGGGCGGGCAAGACGACCACCCTCGCTGCGCTCGTTGATCTTTTCAATGCTGAGCGCCCAGTTCACGTCATTACGGTCGAGGATCCTGTCGAGATCATTCATCCGATCAAGCAGGCGATCATTAGTCAGCGCGAGGTCGGTGCGCATACCAAGAGCTTCGAGTCGGCGCTGAAGGGATCCCTACGCGAGGATCCCGATGTCATCGCCATCGGTGAGCTTCGGGACTGTGAGACCGTCGAAAAAGCACTCGAGGCATCCGAAACGGGTCACCTGGTGTTCGCCACGATGAGCACACCTTCGGGCGCGACCACGATCAACCGCCTGATCGACATGTTTCCGCCCGACGACCAATCCCAGGTGCGCGCGACCTTGGCGGGTGCCCTGAAGTTCGTCGTCAGCCAACGGCTGGTCCCGAAAAAGGACGGGCACGGACGCGTGGCTGCAGTGGAGCTCCTGACCGGGAACATGGCGCTGTGGTCACTCATCCGCGACGACAAACTGTTTCAGTTGCCGAGCCTTCTTCAGCGGGGCCGCGCTTTTGGGATGATCCGAATCGAAGATTCGCTCAACGAGCTGCTCGCCGCGGGTGAGATCAGCGAGGAAGTCGCGAAGGCTCATGCCGATGATCCCCGCGTCATCGGGGCCCCGAAGCCGGGAGGTGAGCCACAACCGCAGGACCGGGAACGGGCCCGCAAAGGCATCCGACGCAACCTGTTTTCCAAGAAGGACAAGTGATTCATGCCGGCACTCGACCAATACTTTGACGTGCTTCTCGACCGTGATGGGTCCGATCTCCACCTTTCAGTGGGCTATCCCCCCACGATTCGCGTGAAGGGAGAGTTGGTCGCCATCGAGCGAGAGTCACTGGATCGCCCGACCGTCACCCGGTTGATGGACGAGCTCCTGGACCAGGATCGGCGTGAGTACTTTCACGCGTATCACGATCTCGACTTTGCGTACGGCTACGAGGACAAAGCGCGCTTTCGGGCAAACTACCTCTACAAGACGACGGGACCCGGCGCCGTGTTTCGGACGATTCCAAGCGAGATTCTGACGACAGAGCAATTGGGGTTGCCAAAGGCAGTCGTGGGGCTCGCGGATCGAAGAGCAGGCTTGGTGCTCGTCACTGGACCTACCGGCAGCGGTAAGAGCACGACACTTGCCGCCATGCTCGACTACATCAACCGCACGCGCGAGGGGCACATTCTCACGATCGAGGATCCGGTCGAGTTTGTGCATCGACCGCGCAAGTGCCAAATCACCCACCGCGAGGTCGGGGTTCACACGCCCAGCTTCGCCGATGCCATTCGAAGCGCTGGTCGCGAGAATGCGGACGTGATTCTAATTGGCGAGCTTCGGGGTAGGGAGACGATGAAGTTGGCACTGCAACTCGCCAGTTTCGGGATTATGATCTTCGCAACGGTGCATACCAACTCGGCCCCTGCGACGATCGATCGCTTCGTCAACGCGTTCCCGGCAAGCCAGCAGCCCCAGATTCGCGGCATGCTTGCAGAGTCTCTGACCGGCATCATCGCGCAGCAACTGCTCAAGAGAGCGGACGGAAGCGGGCGTATCGCAGCCCATGAGATCCTCATCGGCACATCCGGGGTGTCCTCGGCGATTCGCGAGGCGAAGACGAGCATGCTGCAGAGCTTGATCCAAAGCGGCGGGAGCTACGGGATGCAGAGCATCGATGCGGTCCTCGCGGGCTTGGTCGCCGACGGTAAGGTGAAAGCGCAGGACGCTATCGAGAAAGCGGCGGACAAAGAGACGTTTGCGAAGCTGCCAGTCGTAGTGAACGCCCTGCAAGGGTAGCGGCGGCGCCGGCGGCAGCGACAGCGCTAACGTAGCCGTGGTCGTGCGGCTACTTCACGTCGAAGTTGTAGCGGGCGCCCATCCTGGGGGCGCCGAATGTTGGGAAGCGGACGCTGGCCATCTGCTGTCCCATACACGTCTGAAACCCTGGGCCGCCTCCGCGCACCGTGGCGCCTAGGACCGATCCATTGCCCGCGATGGCCAGATCGACCTTCACGTTGCCGAGCTGGGCACCGCCCTTGAGCTCGGGAATCACGCATTTGCGATAGAAGCGGTTGAGGTTGTGGTTCATGACGCGGGCGACCTGCGCGCCGGTGAGCCTATCTTCGCCCCCGCCCTGTGAGGCGTCTCCGATTTCAACCGCCCGGCTCATCGCGTCATCGTAACTCGCGAACCCGCCCTTGCTTTGTCCCGGCGCAGCTCTGGAGCCCCTCCTGCGTCGTCGGACAGGTGGGTCGGGAAGCAGGCCCGCTTTACCGGTGGGGATGTCGCCGAGCTTGAAGAGGTCGTCGAGGGCGGTCGACGACGCTTCCCGGAAATCACTCGAACGCGACATCAGGAAACCACCGACCGTGATCGCGATTACTCCGACTAGAGAAACGGCGATCAGCCATTTGGCGGCCGACGAGCGCTTCTCCGTTTTCTGCGCGCGGATCCGTGCGGTCCGCTCTGCCGTCACAGTGTCTTGGTGCTCCCGCTGCAGGATGAAGTCCCGGAATTCGGGCCATTCGCGAAGGGGCTTTCGTTCGCCCGTGTCCATGTTGAACGTCGCGTCGTCGCCCGAGAACCCGCCGACGTTCAATCGTTCGACGAGCTCGCGTGCGTTGAACGGCCCGTGGTCCATCTTGTCTCGGGCTACCATCCAACGCTGTTTGGTATCTGACGACAGATCTTCCAAGGCGGCCCTGAGGTCTCGTTTCGGCGGTGGCGGCGGAGCCAATGGAGCCTGCAGGGTCTGTGGAATCTTCGGTATTTCCATGTCCGGTGGCGGCAAGACCGAGCCAAGGTCGATGTCGAAAGCCGCACCGTTGTCGGTGGGCGGCGGAGGCATCGAGTTGGCCTCTTGGACGAATGGCGTCAGCGCATTGCGAACAGCCTCGGGCGACTCAAAGCGGTCCTTCGCATCGGGTGCAAGGCATCGAAACAGGATTCCGTCGAGCTCGGGTGGGATATCCTGTCGTACATGCGACGGTGCGACGAAGCCCTTGTCCGGCGAACGTGCCGTCAGTAGCTGATAGAGAATCGCGCCGATGCCGAAAACATCGCTGCGCGCCGTAGCTGGCTCGCCATTCTTGACCTCGGGGGCGAAGCACGCGTGGTCGCTGTTGTGAAAAGCGCTCGGCCCCACCGCGTCGAGCAGAACCTGGCCGACGCCGAAGTCGCGCACCTTTACTCGGCCGCCACGAGTGATCCATACAACGCTCGGTCGAAGCGTTCCGTGCGGCCCTTTTTCGTGAGCGTAGGTCAGCGCGCTGCACAGATGCGCGACAACGTTGTAGATCCCTCGCAACGAAAGAGGGTCACCGTCGCGGTCGCGTTCTTGGATGAACTCCGACAGCCGCATGCCGTCGATCCATTCGCCCGCGATGAAATGCTCTCCCCTGTCCGTGCGACCAACACCGAACATCTTGGCGATGTTGCGATGCGACAGGCCTGCCGCCATGCGGCAGGCCTCCCGAAACGCCGAGGCAGCTTGCGGCGGCACCAGGTCGGGCCTGAGCACGTGGACCAGAACCGCCCGTTTGGTTTGGCGATCCTTCGCTGACCACACCACGGCATGCGGGTCTTCGTCGATCCGATCGACGACCTCGAACCTTCCCCCTACCACGGCTCCCGGGTGTAATCCCGAGGGCTCGGGCGCTGTCGATGCGATCCCCTCTGGCATCTACGTTTCAAGATAGACGACGCATGGGCAGGGATTCAACTTCGTCGGGCGCTTCCCTCGTTTTCAGCGAGCTCGACGCTGAGCTCTCGCTCGTGGAAGACCGCGCCCGCCATCGAGTCGATGACGTCCTGGACGCGCTCTTCGGGAACGTCGACCAACGAGTGCTCGTCGCGCACCCGTATACGGCTGATTTCTTTGCGTTTCAGGCCTGTGAGTTCCCGCAGCAAGCGCCCCAGCTCGGAGGCTTTCAAATCGTCGCTTTTCCCTACGTTGACATACAGTGTCGCCGTCGCCGGTGTTTCGGGCTCGGGTTCGGGTACGGTGCGCTCCTCGAAAAATGTCCCCAAGAGCCCCGCAAGCATCCGCTCCGCGTCGGGATGTGTCATGAGGCGGCGCGCCAAGGCGAGCCCGTGCTCGTCCGGAGGATTCGGATAAGCGAGGTCGATCATGGCGATTCGATCGGCTTCGAGCCGCGTCTTCGCTTCGCCTTCGCTCGGCAGTGTGCGTTCGACCGGGAAGATTCCGTACTGGAGGCGCAGATAGTAGAGGATCCCTAGCTCGTTTGGGCCGACCAACGAAATCGCGGTACCGGTGCGGCCAGCACGCCCTGTGCGGCCGGTGCGATGAACGTACTGCTCGACGTTTTCGGGCAAGTGAAAGTTGATGACATGGGTCAGGTGCGAGACGTCGATGCCGCGCGCGGCCACATCGGTGGCGACCAGGAATCGGACCTCACCTCGCCGCGTTTGTGCGAGCACCTGCTCTCTCTCTCGCTGTGGGCGGTCGCCGTTCAACCATTCAGCGTTGAGCCCCTCGCGCTTCAACGCCGCGGAAACTACCTCCGTCTCCGCCTTCGTGTTGCAGAAGATCAACGCGCTTTCCGGGTTTTCGATCTCGAGGATCGAGATGAGGTTTCCCACGCGTCCAATCCCGCTCAGCATGTAAACGAAATGCTCGATCCCGAGCGCCCCGACGTGGTCGCCCGAGAGCCCCAGGAACACCGGGTCGCGCATGTGCTTTTCGGCTACCCGTTTGACCGCACGGTCGACCGTGGCCGAAAAGAGCATCGTTTGGCGATTTTCCGGGAGCTTTTCGATGATTGCGTTGAGCTCCTTGGCGAAGCCCATCGACAGCATTTCGTCAGCCTCGTCGAGCACCAGCACGCGAAGGCGGGAGGCGTCGATGGTTCCACGGTTCAGATGATCCAAGACGCGCCCAGGAGTTCCGCTGATGACACGGGCGCCCTTTTCGAGTGCGCTGACCTGGCGTTCCATCGAAGCGCCTCCGTAGACCGCGACGGTCTCGAGGTTACGGTGCTCTCCGAGCTTCCCGATCTCGCGCGCGCTCTGGAGGGCCAGCTCTCGTGTTGGGGCAAGAACGAGTGCCTGCTCGTCCCCGTCGATCGAAAGGAGCCTATCGACGAGCGGGATCCCGAATGCGCCGGTCTTGCCCGTCCCCGTGCGAGCCTGGACGATGATGTCGTTCCCTTCGACGATCAGACGATAAGAATCGCGTTGGACTGGAGTCGGTGTCTCCCAGCCAAGCGCCGCCACAGCTTTGAGCACGTCGTCGTGCAGGCCAAGGTCATCGAATGTCTGGGGGCCATCTTCGGCGGGCGCCTCGTTCATGGAGCGGGTTCCGTTGGTTTAGTAGGTGTCTGGTTTGGTGCTGAGCCCAAGGTTTCCGCCACTCGGTTCGCAAGTGGCGCGTCCTCACGCATGTATCGTTGGAGGTTCAGCTCGACCCGGTAGCGGTACTTGTTGAGAAGGTGCACTTTGTCTTCGTCGCATCGATTGCGGAGCGTATTTAGGCGGAGATCCCAGGGTTCGAGCGTCTTTCGGAGCGCTGGAGAGTCGACGACATTACTCGAAAGATACTCGAGGCGCACTCGGTCGAGCTCGTCGTGGAGGATTTGCAGACCATCGGCGCAATCGACATCGAATGAAGCGTCGCTGTCGAGCCAGAAAACCTGCGGAATGACCGAGGCGAAGCCCGCGATCACCAGATAGAAAAGGGCAACCGCGTAAATGCCTATCACCAATCTGCGGCCGAGACGGCCTCGCTGTTCTTTTGCCGGCAAGAATTCTCCTCATGCGCCCGGGCTCGCACAAAAGCGGCTTGTTTGTACAGAGCCCCCCCGCATCGGTCAAGACGGCGGGTCCTGGCCCCGTTCCCGCTTCTCGCGTCGCTTCCCCCAGAAGAACAAGCCGGCGCCCACGCCGATGGTGAGGGCGACGACCGCCCCGCACATGACGTACCAAAGAAGGTAGGTGACGCCGGCGCCCATCCGCTCAACACACGAGTTTGTAGCCGATCCCGTACACCGTGAGGATGTGGACCGGGCGGTCGGGCTTGGGCTCGATCTTTCGTCGCAATTTGACGACGAAGTTGTCGACCGTACGATTGTTCGGGCCGGCTTCGAGGCCCCAGATCTTTTCGAGGATCTCGTCGCGGGACACGGGCTCACCCTCTCGCTCCCACAAGAACTTCAGCAGCTCGACCTCGTAGAACGATAGATGCATCGTGTGGGTTCCGCTCGTCAGCGTCTGTGACCCCGTTTCGATATTGACGTCGCCAATCCGTATCTCGCTCTGCGAGGGCCGGATGGTGCGCCCGGCGCGCCTGAAGAGGGCACGAATGCGAGCGACGAGCTCCCCGATCGAGAAAGGCTTCGTGACGTAGTCATCGGCCCCAGCCTCGAGGCCTCGGATCTTGTCTGACTCCTGGCTTCGGGCGGTCAGCATGAGAATGGGCACCAGGGGATCGTTTTGGCGGATCGTTTTGCACACCTCATAGCCGTTCATGTCCGGCAACATGAGATCCAGAATGATGCAACCGATGTTCTCCGACGCTGCGAGCTCGACAGCCTTTTCGCCCTTCCCCGTATGCACGACTCGGTATCCCTCGAACCGCAGTGAGTCCGAGAGGCCGAGCGCAAGCGCCGGGTCGTCTTCGACGAGCAAAATGCCGCATCCATCGTCCGACATCACGAGACCATAACACCAACTCCGAACCGGTCTAGCCTAAGTTGGCGTCGTATCCGGCCCTGCGATCGGCACCGAAAAGCCGACCACGGCCCCGCCTCCTTGGGCGTTGCGGGCCCAGGCGCGGCCACCATGAGCCTGCGCGATGTGCTTGACGAGCGATAAGCCGATGCCCGAGCCGCGAGTGGGGGTCTCGTGGGTCCCCCGATAGAACCTCTCGAAGACGTGCCGCAACGCATCTTTGGGGATTCCGGGGCCATGGTCCCGGACGACCACGTCGATGGTCGAGCGCCGAGGTGTCAGCTCGAGGTCCACGGGAGTCTGCCCGCCGTACTTCACGGCGTTGTCGAGCAGATTGATGACGGCCAAGGCGACGGCCTCCTGATCGATCAAGACCGGCGGGAGCTCGCCCGGGGTCAGTAGCCGAACTTCCACCCCGTCCTGCTCGCCGCGATAACGAAAGGCATCGAGCGCACGCTTGACGGCTTCACCAAGGTTCCCGCGTTTGAGCCGGTAAGGGCCTTTGCCCCCCTCGAGCGCCGAGAAGTCGAGAACGTTGTCGATCAACGACGTGAGTCTTTCGGACTCGCGGCAGATGATGTCCAAGTACTCGACTCGCCGCTCCTCACTGGGCACGCGATCGGACCTCAACATGTCTGCGAACATTCTCACCACCGAAACTGGTGTCTTCAGCTCGTGCGACACATTTGCCATCAGCTCACTCTTCAGCTGGTTGAGGCGGCGCTCTTTTTCGGCAGAGTAGATGAAGAAGATCGCGCTCAGAAGGATGACTACGAACGACATGACGGGAAGTGCGACTTCTCCGCGCATACGTGAACGGCCCTGTGCTTGAAGCAGGGCAGCCTGCCGAGGAGCTACCTGGAGGCGCCAAAGATAGAGGGTGGTCGGGAAGCGGTGATCGACCGTGTAGACTCCCGCTTCGGTCAGGCTTGGCCCGAAGACGCGTTGATTGCTCTCGTTCACGACGTTGTAGAGCGGGGTGCTCTCGTCGGAGACGAACATCGTCGGGAATACGTCGTTCACGAGGTATTCGGTGTCGTGGTATGCGACGACGTAGGTGACCTGGCCGTCTTGGGTCTCGTAGGCCTTATAAGAAAGCAGGTAAGTGACGTCCTCGACGCGCTCGTGGAGGTGCCGAAGCTCGTTGCTTTCCAGATCTTCGAGGCCCATCGACTGGACCAAATGCTGCCTAAAAACGCGCAGGAAACCTCGCCTCGTCTTTCGATCCTGTGTGCTCGCCCATTGCAGAACGTCGCCCTCGAGGCTCACGAGGAGGACCGCTTTCACACTGGGCGTTCGTGTTTCCGCCAGCGGGAGCCAGAGCGCGTCGATCGTGCTCGAATCATTCGGATCCACCGAACGGAGGACTGTGTTGTCCGCAACGGTGATGTAGTTCTCGATCCGCTCGACCCGTTGCTGCGCTACCGACAACAGCGATTGGACGATCGCGCTCTCTCCGAGTTGTGCATACTCCCGTGCCGAGGAGAAGGTGTAGTACCCGAGGATCGCCGCTGCGACTAGAATCGCCGGCACCAGAAAGAGGGACACGGCGCGAAAGGGACTCCCTTCCATTACTCTCGCTCGGCTCGGAGCGGGCGCGTCATCAGGTCCCCCACTGCCTTCAGCGCCGGCTTGCCTTCGTAGAGCATCGCGTAGACCTCTTGTGTGATCGGCATGTCGATTCCGGCTTTCTTCGACAGGGCCCTGGCGCTCTTGGTGGTTCGCACACCCTCGGCTACCATCTGCATGCTGCCGAGTATTTCTTTGAGGGATTTCCCTTGACCAATCTGCAGTCCGACGTTGCGGTTGCGGGATAGATCACCGGTGCACGTCAGCACGAGATCGCCCATGCCGGCGAGTCCGGCGAGCGTCAGGGGGTTGGCGCCCTTGGCGAGAGCGAGGCGTGAAATCTCCGCGAGACCGCGTGTGATCAGTCCGGCGCGGGTGTTGTGACCAAAGCCGAGCCCGTCGCCGATGCCGGCGGCGATGGCAACCACATTCTTCAGCGCGCCGCCGAGTTCGACGCCAACGACATCCTCGGTGCTGTAGACACGGAAACGCTCCGTGGTGAACGCCTTTTGTACGGAGGAAACGATGTCTGGGTCGCGCCCCGCAACGCAGACGGCGGTGGGAATCCCCGCGGCGACTTCCTTCGCGAAGCTCGGTCCACCGAGATAAGTGAGCTGGGAGTGCCGGGCTTCCGGTAGAACGTCTTCGAACATCTCCGAGACGAGCATCAGTGTCTCGTTTTCGATGCCCTTGATCGCACTGACGATCGGTACGTCGCCTTTTAGAAGCGGTGCGGCTTCTTTCAGAACCTCCCTCAAGCCGTGAGTCGGGACGACATATACGATGAGCTCGCTTCCGTCGATCGCGTACTCGAGGTCTGCTGTCGTTTCCAGCGTATCGGGTAGCTGGAAGCCCGGAAGGTACGCTTGATTCTCTCGGTCCGTTTGGATCGCCTCGGCCATCACCGGACGCCGCGCCCAGAGACGGGTAGGGTACCCCTGGTCCGCTAGCAGTTTGGCAAGCGTGGTGCCCCACGAGCCGGCGCCTAGAACCGTCGTCTTCAGTACACCCATGCCCCCGAGCCTACCACGAACACAGGGCAACAGTGACGGCGTCAGCGTTCAGCGTCCGCCTATGGGGAAGCCTGCACGCCTTCGCTTTCGCCCTTCTCTGGACGCGGGTCCGCGAGGTCGAGCTTTAGTGCATCCGGATTTACCAGCGCGTTGGCGAGAACGGCGTCCATCTTCGATACCGGGATGAACTCCAGCGTTTCGCGAACCTCTTCCGGTACCTCCTCGAGGTCGGCGGCGTTTCTTTCCGGGAGGATGACCCGCTTGATGCCCGCACGGTGCGCCCCAAGTACCTTCTCCTTGATGCCACCCACGGGTAGCACGCGGCCGCGCAAGGTGATCTCACCCGTCATGGCGACATCGTGCCGCACGTGGAGCCCCGTTAGTAGCGACACGATCGCCGTCATCATCGTCACGCCGGCGCTGGGCCCATCTTTGGGCATCCCACCTGCGGGAATGTGGATGTGGATGTCGCTCGTCTCGAGGAAGTCCTCCGGAATGCCGAACGCTTTTGCGCGCGTACGCACGTAGCTCATCGCCGTTTGTGCGGATTCCTTCATGACGTCACCGAGCTGGCCGGTGAGCTGAAGCTTGCCGGTGCCGTGCATCTTCGTCACTTCGATGAAGAGAATCTCTCCGCCGACCGAGGTCCATGCCAGACCGGTGGCCACGCCCGTTTCGGCGGTGCGCTCGGCGACTTCGGAAGTGAAACGAGGCGGCCCGAGGTAGGGGCGCAGCGATTCTTCGTCCAAGACTGTCCATGGACCCTTTTCGCCCTCGGCGACCTTCACCGCCACACCGCGAATGACGCTCGCGATTTGGCGTTCGAGGTTGCGAACGCCAGCTTCACGGGTGTAGTGATCGATAATCGATTCGAGGGCGGCATCTCCGAGGCTCACCGTCTCCGGCTTGATGCCGTGCTCCTCAAGCTGTTTCGGCACGAGGTGCACACGAGCAATATCGAGTTTCTCCCGGCGCGTGTATCCCGGGATTTCGATGATCTCCATACGGTCTCGGAGAGGCGCAGGAATCGTGTCGCCCACGTTGCCGGTCGCGATGAACATCACCTTCGAGAGGTCGTACGGAATTTCGAGGTAGTGATCGCTGAACGTATCGTTCTGCTCCGGGTCGAGCACTTCGAGCAACGCTGCAGCAGGGTCGCCACGGAAGTCGTGCCCGACCTTGTCGATCTCGTCGAGCATGAACACCGGGTTCACCCGCTCCGCCTTCTTCATCCCTTGGATGATCTGGCCGGGGAGAGCGCCGACGTAGGTCCGACGATGACCACGGATCGCGGCTTCGTCGTGTACGCCACCGAGGCTAATGCGGTGGAACTTCCGCCCTAGTGCCCGAGCAATCGAGCGGCCCAGGGACGTCTTGCCGACACCCGGCGGCCCTATGAGGCACAGGATCGGCCCCTTCTTGTCGGTCTTGAGCTTCCGAACGGCGAGATACTCGAGGATTCGCTTCTTGACCTTCTCGAGGCCGGAGTGGTCCTCGTCGAGAACCTTGCGAACGGCCGCGATGTCCATGTTGTCGATGGTCTGTTTCGTCCACGGGATATCGAGAATCCAGTCGATGTAGGTGCGGACGACGGTGTACTCGGCGGATCCGACCTGCATCTGTCGGAGCCGCTTCAACTGCTTGCGGGAAACCTTGTCGGCCTCGCCGGGCATGTCGGCCTTGACGATGCGCTCCTCGAGGACGTCGAGATCGCCTTGGTCGCCTTCCTCCTCGCCCAGCTCTTCCTTGATGGCCTTGAGCTGCTGACGGAGCACGTACTCGCGCTGGTTCTTGCCCATCTCCTCTTTGATCTGAGAGTTGATGCGGTCGCGCATCTTGAGGATTTCGAGCTGGCGGGTGAGGAGCCGCAGAACTTTGCGAATGCGCTCTTTTGGATCGAGGGTCTCGAGTAGCTCCGATTTCTCGTCAACGGGTGCGTCGAGGTTGGCCGCGACGAGATCGGCGAGCTGACCCCGCTCCTGAATCGAGTCGATCAGAGACCCCGCCTCGCGTGGGAGCTCCGGCATGAGCTGGATCACCTGTTTGGCGATGTCCCGAAGGCTCATCGCCAACGCTTCACTCTCGACATCCTCAGCGGGCACCTCTGGAAGGCGCGTCACCCGAGCCTTGAGGTACGGTTCGTTGGAAACCACCTGCTCGAGGCGAATACGGACGAGCCCCTGGAGGATCAGGCTGTAGTTGCCTGAGCTGTGCTTCAGCGCCTTGAGGACGCGCGCCGCGACACCTACCGGATATAGATCGTCTTGACTCGGATCGTCGGTGGACGGGTCCCGCTGCGCCACGATCGCAATGATCGGCTGGTCCAGGTTTTCGATGTCCTCGACGAGCGCCACGGATTTCTCGCGGCCGACGTCAAAAGGCGCCACGGCCGCCGGGAAAAGCACAGCGTTTCGGATCGGCAAAACCGGGAGCTCTTCGCTGAACTCAATTTCACCGGTATCGGGGGGCGGCATCGATGTGAGGGTTTCGTCGTCGCTCATGCGGTTGTTCTACTCCAACTGGGTGGGAACCCAAGTTTTTCCAATACTGTGGCGAACATAGCCACGCATCATTTCTCTGGCAAGGGACGTGATAGTGCGGGGGCGGTGGGGTCGGCACTTGGAGACACTTCGGGCCCAATTGGGCTCGCTTCCCGTGCATCTTTCCGTCGTCGTTCCGTGTTTCAACGCTCTAGCTGCAGACTCGATTGCGACCGAGACGCTTCGCTTCGAATAGTTTCTCGTCGGCCGCCTTGAAAAGATCGTCGGGGTCGTCGTAGTGCGACTGCCATTCGGCTACGCCCACGCTGACCGTGACCTCGACGCGTGTCCCCTCGAATTCGAATCGAGTGTCTCGAATGAGACGGTTGATCTTTCCTGCGAGATCTCCGGCGCCATCGAGACTCACTTCCGGAGTAATCAACGCGAACTCCTCGCCACCGATTCGCGCGATCACATCGTTTCGACGTAGGCGCCCGAGGGTCACCGCGCCGAGTTGTCTGAGGATGGCGTCACCCGCGAGGTGACCGAACTTGTCGTTGATGTGCTTGAAATGGTCGATGTCGAACAACAAGAGCGAGAACGTGCGCTTGTAGCGCTTGGCTCTAGCAACTTCCTTATCGAACGTCTCGTCGAAATACCGTTTGTTGTGTAGTTGGGTGAGACCGTCGGTCGTCATCAACCGATAGATCTCTTCGTGGTACTGCACCTCGATGTCGTCGCCCACGATGAATTTCAGGATCGTGCGACCCACTTTCAGCTGGTCACCGTGCCGCAGTCGACCCTCGTCTTCCACGAGGTCGTCGTTGACGTAGGTGCCATTGGTCGATTCGAGGTCGCGGACGCGGAACTCATCCTCGTGGAATCGGATGCGGCAGTGATTTCGGGAAACGCTCTCCTGGTCGATTTGAACTTCGCACTGCGGAGAGCGCCCGATGATCAAGGGTTCAGTGGTGACCTGGACACGGCGCCCGATATCCTGGCCATAGATCACGATCAGACATCCGTTGTCGCTCGTTTGACGCGGAGCGCGAGCCTCTGATGCCTCTGTCAAGACCGTCTGGCTCGGGTTGGTCGCCTGATCCTTGAACTGCACCCTTCCAGTATACCGTGGCGTAGCGGTGGGCGTTAAATCAGCGACCTGCGTTTCAGTGAGAACGGACTCACCCGGCGGTTGGGTTTGTTGACCCCAAGTAGGGGGGTCTCTTAGCGTAGGCGCGTGCGCGACTTTGTTTCTCACTCCTGGCTGTGGGGACTGGGCATCCTTGCCGTGATCCTGGCCAGCCCTCCGGTCCTGCTGGCGAGCCCTCCCTCGGCTCACCGAATCTCGACCAACGTAGCCCGTGCGGTGACGCCGCCCTTCACAGACGTCGACGTCGGGCAGGCGCGGCCGGTGGAGGGGGAGTGGGTGGTGTCTCGGCACGACGGAACGCGCGCGGTGCTGACGGTAGACCACGACTTGCAGACGCATATCCAAAATCTCTTCCGGAAGTACGACGTCCCTGCAGGAGGGTTGGTCGCGATAGAGCCACGGACCGGGCGTGTGCTTGCGTACGTGGGCTACGAGGCTGGGAAGGGCGACAACGCCGCGGTCGTTACTGACCCTGCGCCACCGGCCGCCTCGGTATTCAAGATCATCACCGCTTCGGCGCTCCTCGATGCCGGCGTGAAGTCGTCGACGTCGGTTTGCTACGGCGGCGGGATGCGCGGCCTTGGGCCGGCCGACCTCGTCGACAGCCCCAAACGTGATCGGTGGTGCGCGACCTTTGCCGACGCCCTCGGGTACTCGATCAATGCGATCTTTGCCAAACTAGCAGACCGACACCTCGACGAGGCGCGCATGACCCAATACGTATCGGCGTTTGGGTTCGGCCAACGATTGCCATTCGACTTGCCTACCGAGCCCAGCCCTGCTGACGTCCCGGAAAGCAGGCTCGAGCGCGCCCGGATGGCCGCAGGTTTTTGGCATAGCCAGCTGTCGCCGCTTCACGGCGCCTTGCTTGCTTCGACGATCGCGAACGACGGCGGCATGCCGTATGCGGCGATCGTCGATCGCATCGAAAGCTCGAGCGGGCAGATTCTTTATCAACACTCCCCACGAACTTTTCGCCAGGTCCTGCCACGCCAAACCGCAAGACAGGCGGGTGAAATGATGACGCGTACCGTCACCCACGGAACCGCGAAGAAGGCGTTCCGGGATTCGAAGGGCCGACCCTTCCTTCCCGGCATCACCGTCGCGGGCAAGACCGGCACGCTGAGCCGAAGCAATCCCTACCGCCGGTACAACTGGTGGGTAGGCTACGCCCCCGTCGATGATCCGAAAATCGCCGTCGCGAGCTTGGTGGTAAACGAGCCCAAGTGGCGCATCAAGGCCAGCTACGTCGCGCGAGAAGCGCTCCGCGAGTACCTGGTGCGTTAGGGCGCCGACCGACGACTAGGGTAGGTCTTTGATCCAGTCGCCGTTGTCGAACCACTCCCTTCGGAGCTCCGTCAGGATGCCAGTGGCCTCGAATGCATCGACGAAGTTGTCGATCAGGTTGTAGAACTTCGGGTCCTTGGCCGATACCGCGATCCCCATCGGCTCGACCGAAAGCGGCTCTGCGAGGGTGACGAGGCCCGAGTCGGCATTACGCAACACGGCCAGCACGCACGCTGGCATGTCGGCGACCATCGCGTCGACCTCTCCGCTCAAAACCTTCTTCACGCCCGTCTCGTAGTCGTCGACCGGGGTGAATTTTGCCTTTGGCAGCTGTCGCTTGATGAACGCCTCGCTGGTCGAGTTCACGAGGGCGACGAACGTTACATCGGGATTGTTGATGTCGTCGACGGTTTCGGCTTCCGCCAGCGCCTTCGATGTGGTCAGGAGCGACTTGCCGGAGAGCAGGTAGGGGCCGACGAACAAGAAGTCTTTGGTGCGCTTGGCCGTGATATCCATTCCCGACATGACCATGTCGACCTTGCCCCTCTTCAGGGCGCCGAGCAGGCGGCCGAACGGCATCTGGACGATCTTGAGCTCGAGACCGAGCGCGTAGGCAAGCCCTTCAGCGAGGTCGACTTCCAGCCCCATCATCTCACCGTTCTTGTTCTTCACGTTGAGGGGTGGTTGGTCAGCGGACATCCCTACGCGCAGCTCCCCGCTCTTGAGGACACGATTGAGGACGGGTGACTGCGCGGTTGCAGCGGCCGACGACATCATCGACGCGACGGTCAGAAGAGCAAAGAGCATCATTCGAGAACGGTGCAGCATCAGCTTGCCTTTCGGTTGAGGAGTAGCGGCGCGGAGCCTAGCCAAGCCCGCCTGAGGCCGCAAGCTAGTGCCCCGACAGGTGGGTTCTGACCCTCGCTCGCGGCCGAGCGGGCAGCGTCTGCGGCGTCGCTCGGGACTCGAATCTGCTTTGGCAGGTCCTTCGCCCTCGCTCCTTGCATCCACTACCCGCTCGATTGCGATCGAAGATCAGAACCCACCTGTCGGGGCACTAGTTGAGCCGAGCCCTCGCGGCGTCGTCGAGGGCTTTGCCGACGGCGCCTTCGCTGAAGCCTACGATCACTTCGTTGCCGACTTTGATGGTTGGCACGGTACGCCTTGGATTCAGGACACGTTCCTTAGTTCTTCTTGCGCACGATGAACGTATTCATGCCTTCTTCGTGTTCGAACGTCGTGCGATAACTCTGCGCTTCGCGGCGGGAGTCGAAGGGGCCGATGCGTACGCGCCAGTGCGTTCCCCGGCCCTCGACGGAGCCGCGGGTCACATAGGATGCGTGGCCTCGCTTGCGTAGGGCGTCGGCGAACACCTGGGCCTCTTGCGGGTCGCGGTAGCTGATGACTTGCAGAGTGTAGAGGCCTTCGTGGCCAGCAGGGGAGCTCGTGGTTCGGTCGGGAATGGTCGCAGCGACGAGTGGGTCGCGGATGGCGGCCATTTCGACGACCTCGCGGTCGGGTCCGGCTGTGACCGCGGCGGGCAGTCCCGCTGCGATTTTCGAACGGGGAGGTGGGCTCGTCAGCGGGTCCAGGTGCGCCAGCTCTGCGGCGGCCGCTGCCATGGCTGCGGCGACTTCGGGGCGAGATTCGGTCACTAACGTCGTGGGAAAGCTGAGGGTCTTGGGATCGAGGCCAGGGTCGGGAGGGTCTTCCTCGGAACCCTTTGGCATCTCGGGTGCGCCGGTCAGCGCAAGCGTCTGTAGCGGGTCTTCCGCCTGCGATTCGCCTTCGTCGGGCAGCGCCGCAACGGCCGCTACGACGATGCCGATGGCGGCGATCAAGCCCACACCGGAGAGCACCAGGACCCGATTCTCGTCGTCCGAGGATCGCTCTTCGATCCGTTCCAGATCGCGCATTGCAGTATCCATCTAGCGTCTCGCCTCGCCTCTCTTGCGGGTTTACGAGACTTCCGTGGAAGCGGCTAAAAAACAGCACTTCGAGGCCCCTGAGAGTGCGTGCAGGGGCCTTGGTCGCATGGTAGCTTCGCGCCGGCGTTGGGCTCAGGGGAGCAGCGCATGGGAGCAATAGTTCATGGCGGAATCTCCACAAAAGCAGCCGGTCACGCTCGAAGACGAGATGCGGCGCTCGTACCTCGACTACGCGATGAGCGTAATCATCGGGCGTGCGATTCCAGACGTTCGGGACGGCCTCAAACCGGTGCACCGGCGCATTCTCTACTCCATGCACGAGCAGAAAGTGCATTGGAACCAGTCGCACAAGAAGAGCGCCCGCATCGTCGGTGACGTGCTCGGCAAGTACCACCCGCACGGCGATACCGCGGTGTACGACGCGCTCGTTCGAATGGCCCAGGATTTCTCCATGCGGTACCCGCTGGTCGACGGGCAGGGCAACTTCGGCTCCGTCGATGGCGACTCCGCTGCGGCGATGAGATACACCGAGGTCCGGATGCATCGGCTCGCGTCTGAGCTCCTCGCCGATATCGAAAAAGAAACCGTAGACTTCGGGCCGAACTTCGATGACTCCGAAAGTGAGCCGCTCGTCCTTCCGAGCAGGGTTCCGAATCTTTTGATCAACGGGTCGGGCGGCATCGCGGTCGGCATGGCGACCAACATCCCTCCGCACAATCTTCGCGAGATAGTGGATGCGACCGTTCGGCTCATGGGCAACCCCGAGCTGACGATCGAAGACCTGACGCGCGACGACCCCGAGTCGGGACGGGAAGGAGTCAAGGGCCCGGACTTCCCAACCGCGGGATACATCTACGGCACGTCTGGCATTCGGTTGGCGTACCGCACCGGGCGAGGCCGCGTCGTCATGCGTGCACGAGCCTCGTTCGAACCGCTTCCGGGCAAGACCGACCGGGAGATGATCGTCATCACCGAGATCCCCTACCAGGTGAACAAGGCGGAGCTTCTGAAGAAAATCGCGGACCTAGTTCGAGACAAGCGCCTCGAAGGGATCAGCGACATCCGCGACGAGTCCGACCGCGCGGGGATGCGGGTGGTCATCGAGCTCAAGCGCGATGCTCACGGCGAAATCGTCCTCAACATGCTCTACCAGATGACCGCGCTTCAGAGCACTTTCGGCTACAACTGCCTGGCCATCGTCAAGCAGAGGCCCGAGTTGCTCGACCTCAAGACGATGTTGCTCCATTTCATCGATCACCGTCGCGAGATCGTCGTCCGGCGGACGCGTTACGACCTGCGGCAGGCGAAAGCGCAGCGTGAGATCGTCGAAGGCCTCAGCATGGCGGTGACCGATGTGGACCTCGTGGTCAGCACCATACGCTCATCGAAAGATCCCGAAGAGGCGCGAGGGCGCTTGATGAAGCTTCCCCTCACGGGCCTCGAGGAGTTCGTGAGGCGCGCGGGTCGTCCTGATGAAGAGATCGAGGCTGCGAAGGAGCGCGGCGAGTACTTCCTTTCCGAGCGCCAGGCCAAGGCCATCCTCGAAATGCGACTCTCCCGACTGACAGGCCTCGAACGGGAGAAGCTTGCCACCGAGTATGGCACCTTGTGTGATCTCATTTGCGAGCTCGAGGCGATTCTCGAGAGCAAGGGGCGTCTCGACGAGGTGATCGTCGAGGAGCTCGACGAGATCCGTGAGCGCTACGGCGACGCCCGACGCACCGAAATCGTCGAAGCCGAGGGCGACATCTCGATCGAGGATTTGGTTCCCGACGAAGAGGTCGTCGTGACCGTATCGCACGCCGGGTACATCAAGCGTGTTCCGCTGAGCGAGTACCGCGCCCAGGGGCGTGGCGGAAAGGGCTTACGCGCGATGGACACGCGCGACCAGGACTTCGTGAGCTGGGTGTTCGTGGTCAACGCCCACGCGAACGTGTTGTTCCTGAGCGACAAGGGTAAGGCGTACCTCAAGAAGGTGTACCAGATCCCGGAGACCGGTCGCGCTGCGCGGGGTAGAGCGGTCGTAAACCTCGTCGGCATGGAGCCCGACGAAAGGGTCGCGGCGATCCTTCCGATTCGCGAGTTCGTCGAGGATGGATATCTCTTGACTTGCACGCGACGGGGCCGGGTGAAGCGCACGAGCCTGAGCGCGTATGAGAACATCCGCCAGACCGGCATCATCGGGGTCGCGATCGGCGAAGGCGACGGGCTGTTGACCGCCAGCATCGTCACGCCGGGGCAGAACGTGATCATCGGAACTTCGCGCGGGATGAGCATTCGCTTTCCGATCGAGGACGTGCGCGCGATGGGCCGTGACTCCATGGGCGTCAAGGGCATCGAGCTTCGAGAGGACGATCTCGTGGTCGGGATGGACATCATCGAAGACGAGAGCGCGGACCAAGTCCTCACCGTCAGCGCAAACGGTTACGGAAAGCGGACCCCGGTTTCCGAGTGGCGCGCCCAGAACCGAGGCGGCAAAGGGATCATCGGGATGGACACGTCTGAGCGCAACGGAGCCTTGGTCAAGCTCAGGCTCGTCTCGCCTGACGACCAATTGATGGTCATCACCAACGGCGGGCAGGTGATTCGCACCCGTGTGTCGGAGATCCGGGAGACCGGCCGCAATACCCAAGGGGTGAGGGTGATCCGTCTGCGAGATGGCGAACAGGTGGTCGACGTGGAGCCGGTTGCCGAGGGGGAAGACGATGATGGTGAAGAACCCAACGAAAAAAGCCCCTCTGAGCCCGGAAACGTGTAATCCGGAGAACAACCCGCTATCCTGATCAGGGCAAAAGCGTGGGGCTTTTCTTGGGGGTAGGCGAGTGTGAGTAAAGGACCCGTCATTGGGATCGACCTCGGGACGACCAATTCCGTGGTCGCCATTGCGGATCAGCCGGGAGCCCGAGTGCTGCCCGATGGCGATGGTTCGAAGCTCATACCGTCGGTGGTGTCCTTCCATCCGAGCGGCGACGTTCTGGTTGGCGCGGCCGCGAAAGAGCGGCGGTTGCTCGATGCTGTCAACACGGTTTCCTCGGTCAAGCGATTGATCGGTCGTCCCTACACGAGCTACGAGGTCAAGCAGGCGCAAGCGCGATTCGCATTCGAGCTTTCCGAGGGCCCTAGTGGTGGCGTCCTGGTTTCGGCACGTGGCGAAACCTACACGCTCAGTGAGATCAGCGCTTTCGTGCTTCGACACGTGCGCAAGGTCGCCGAGGAGGCCCTCGGTAAGGAATGCGAGCACGCGGTTGTCACGGTGCCCGCGAACTTCAACGAGCTTCAGAGAAACGCAACAAAAGCTGCCGGGCGTGTCGCAGGCCTCGAGGTGTTGCGCATCCTGAACGAGCCGACCGCAGCGGCGCTCGCCTACGGGTACAACAAGACGTCGAACGAGCGGGTCGCCGTCTACGACCTCGGTGGCGGCACCTTCGACATCACGATTCTCCAGCTCGCGGGGGATGTGTTCGAAGTTCTAGCGACCGCGGGCGATACGTTTCTCGGCGGCGATGACGTCGACAATCTCATTGCAGATGACATGGCCGCGCACTTCCTCGAGACCAACCGCTATGATACGTGCCAGGACCGCCAAGCGTTCGAGCGCCTTCGTGCTGCGGCCGAGTGGGCCAAGTGCCAACTTTCGGAGAAGGGCGAGATCAAGCTCTGCATCGAGGAGCTCGCTTACGGGGATGGCGGCGTCGGGCTCAACCTCGACTATGCGCTCAGCCGTGAGCGCCTCGAACAGATGGCGCACCCCTTGATCGCGCGCAGCTTCGACGTCTGCGAGGATGCGATGAAAGCCGCAGGGCTCCGCCCTACGCAGCTCGACAACGTGATCTTGGTGGGCGGCTCGACCCGCATCCCGTTGCTTCAGCGGATGGTCGCCGAGTATTTTGGCCGCAAGCCCCAGGCGCGCATCGACCCCGACCTGGTGGTCGCGGAGGGGGCTGCGCTTCAAGCGAAGGCGCTTTCGGCGCCCGCGCGGAAGCCCACTTCACCGCTCGGAAGAGTGGCGCTGAAGAAAGTTGCGCAGCCAAGCGCGGGCGCACCCCTTGGCGACGACTTCGAAGATGAGGTCACCAACATCGGCGATAGGCCTCCGTTGCCCCCGCCACCCGTCGTGCGCGGAGCGCGGAAGGCCACGCTGCCAGGCCAGGCGCCTCCGCCTCCACCGATTCACCTCAAGAAGACCGCCGAGCCGGCGGACGATGGTTTGGTCGATACCCCGACCCGGTCGCGCGAGGAGCCACTCGTGGATACGCCGACACGCACGGGCGAGGAGCCCTTCGAGGACGTGCGAACGCGGATGGCCGAGGCGGTCGACCCACTCGATTTTCAGCCCACCCGTATCGCGGATGCCTCCGGTCTCTTGATGGAGATCGCGGAGGAGGCCGCAGGTCGCCACGTACCGGTAGAGGAAGAGCCTTCGGGGCTCGTGATGGAGCTCGGGGAGGATGCGTTCGGTGTGCTGTCCGATGTGCCCGCTGGCGGGAACCAACCGGCTCCTGCCCCTCTCGACTTGCCGAGCTCGGCGCCTCAGGTGCTCCAAGCAGCGCTCGACGAGGACGTATCGACGGTCACCGGTGCTCTTCCGGTCCCGGACGGGCCAGCGCCGCCGCTCCTTCTCGACGTCACTCCCCTTTCGCTCGGTGTCGAAACCGTCGACGGATACTGCGAGCACATCATTCGTCGTAACTCGGCGATTCCGGCGGGCCAAACCAAGATGTTCACGACGGCGCGCGACAAGCAAGAGACGGTCATCGTTCAGATCTGCCAGGGCGAGTCGCGCCAGGTCAGCGGCAACCAGCTGCTCGGCAAGGTGGTGCTCGAGGGGTTGCGACCGGCCGCACGCGGCAAGGTGCAGATCGCCGTTCGATTCATGATCGACGCGGACGGCACGTTGAAGGTTCGGGCGCAGGACGTCGGTACCGGCCAACAGCAACAGATCGCGATCAAGCTCATCGGTGAGCTGCCGGATGACCAAATCGACGAGCTCCGCCAGCGCCACGAGGCGAAGATGGGAGCGTAGGCCATGTCGGAGCCCTCGGAAGCCTCAGACTACTACATGCTCCTCGGGATCATCCGAACGGCCACGGCCGATCAGATCCGCTCTGCCTTCCACCGCTTTGCCCGGGAGCATCATCCGGACAATTTCCTTGGCGCGTCCCCCGAAGAAGGCGAACGGCACACCGAGCTCTACCAGCTCGGAAGTGAGGCCTATCAGGTGCTGCTCGATCCCATAAAACGCAAGATCTACGACGAGGGCCTCGCACAAGGACGCGTTCGATACTCGGCCGATCGCGCCGAAGAGACACGGCGTACGATGCGACCTCCGGGCGGCGTCGCGCTCCGTTCGAGCAAGGCAAGGGTGTTCTTCTCGCGCGCACACAAAGCGATCAAGGCTGAAGACTGGCCTCAGGCCAAGCTCCACCTCCAAATGGCGCTCCAAAGCGAGCCCAACAACGAGGACCTCGAGGGCAAGCTCCAGGAAGTCCTCGAACGCATGAAGTCCGGGTAGCCGCTGGCGCCAGCGTCGATTGCAGCAGCACTGGTCGTGATCCTGATCGTGCTACGTCTGACGAGTAGTCACAAATCGTCAAGAGAACGGCGGCGCGCGAGGCGCGAGGCGAGCAGGCGTGACCGCGATTGGCTCCGCTTCGGGGGCATGGGCTTAAGAGAGGGCAAGAGCTGCGTGCGGGTCGGCCGTAGTGGACCTGGCCGGTGAGGCGCTGGAGTGTGCGCACTCCCAGCGATGTAGCCGGTCCATACACACACGGTTTTGGGGAGATTCCTCTTGACTTTATTAATATCTGCGGTATTCAAGGAGTATGGCCGAGCGCACTCGACGGTTGCAGCGCCCTCCCAAACGAGGTCCGAGGCGACGCCGAAGGGAGGCGCAGCTTCACCTCGATCGGTTGCGGCACGGGGGGCGGCGTGAAGGCGCCGGTCGGCCGAAGACGAGCTCTCGGGTCGGCCACGATACGCGGTCGGCGCTGCCTCACTATGTGCCGATGCATGTGACGCTTCGGGTCGATCGAAAGCTTCGGCTTCGGAGTGCGCGGCTCTATCGGGCCGTCGTCCGCTCCATCGGGCGAGCGCAAGGCCGGTTTGGGATGCGGGTGCTTCACTGGTCGGTGCAGAGCGGGCACCTTCACCTGATCGTCGAGGCGACGCATCGGCGCTCGCTCTCGAGGGGGATGCAGGGGCTTTTGATTCGCATGAGCAAGGCGCTCAACAAGGCGCTCGAGCGCCGGCGGGGAACCGTCTTCACCGATCGGTATCACGTCGAACAGCTCCGGACGCCACGGCAGGTGCGAAACGCCATGGCCTACGTGCTCAACAACCGCCGAAGGCACCTTCGCAAGCTCGGTCGGGCGCAGCCGGCTCCGACATGGGTCGATCCGTTTGGCTCAGGCGAACCGGTGGGCCACGTCTTGCGGGCGACAGGACCGCCGCCGTGTGCCGAGCCCCGCACTTGGCTCGCGAGCGCGGGCTGGAAGCGCTACGGGCTCGTGCGAACCGAAGAGGTGCCGGGAGGCTGACGCGCAGGAATCAGGTGTCCGCCCACGCCGACCGAAGGTCCTTCTTTCTCTTCCCGGGCTTGGCCTGCTCGCCGAGAGGCTTTCCCTCCTCCCCCTCTCCTTAAGCTCCTACCACCGATGCGAACCAAGTCGTAACCGCGTTCACGATCTCGAGCGGTTGCTCCGATTCCACGTGCGCTGAACCCCACACGCGCAAGTAGTCGAAACGATGCAAGAACTTGTGACTACTCGTCACGAACACGTCTACGTCTACGAACGACCACGACCCCGACCACGACCACGGAGATCTGAGATCCACGCGCAGGTCACGGCTCTCAGTCGGCGACGGCGCTGCCCCAGTAGTTGTACGAGAGGGCCTTGATCCCTGGGATGTACATTCGCTCGTCGACGACGACGCGGAAGCCGGAGGATTCCAACAGGTTGGGGATGTCTCGGTTGAGGTTGCAACCTCCGGCGAGCTTGCGCCAGCTTGGGTTGATTCGGGCTTGCCATCGTTGAACGCCGGTGTCTGGCGCGAGACCGTGCTCGCAGAACAAGAGTTTGCCGCCCGGCCGGAGGACGCGTTGCATGCCTCGGAGCGCGCGCTGCGTGTCGGGGATCGTGCAGAGCGTGTACATGAGCAACACGGTGTCGACGCTGTTGGCGTCGAGCGGGATTTCTTCCCCCGGCAGGTCGATCATCTCGACTTCGAGCTTCGAGCCCACGAGCTTCTTCCGTGCAAGCTTGCGCATGCCCTCCGAGGGCTCGAGGCCCCAAACCTTCTGGACCCTGTCGGTGTCGTAGTAGGGGAGATTCAACCCGCTACCCATGCCGATTTCGAGGACCTCTCCCTCGGCAAGCGGAACCACCTTCTCCCGCTGCTTCCTGGTTGGCTTAGCCGAGCACGCCAAAGTGATGACGCGAGGAAGGATGTAGCGCTCGTACAGACCCATCTCGCGAACTTTACCATGAGCCGCTGGACCCGCGTTAGGATCCTATGCAATCATCCGGGCGCAGCATGAGTCGTCCATCCGCCTTGATCGCCGGCTTGTTGCTGGTCACATGCGTCGCGCAGCCAACGTTCGCTTCGGATAAGTGCACGATCATGTACCGCGTTAGCGCTACTCTTGAGGTTTCTGACACGGACTTAGGAAAAGGCGACACGACGGTAGAGGGTGTGAAAGGGTCTTTGGTCGTCGAATACCCACAGGACGAGGAGGGACGCGTTACCGATGGGAAGGTGAAGATTCTCCATTACGCGATGTACGAGAGTTTCAGAATCGACAGTATGGTGACCGTCACAACGACGATTCACCATTTTGCGCCGACCTGCAACGGAGTCGACGAGCCAACGTGGCGGCTTGTTTCAGACGAAGGCTTTCCGTCAACATGCGGGTACGCCGGTAACAAGCATTCTGTAGCGACCGGAACCCTCCGCAGAGAAGACGGAACGATCGAGTGGGGGAAATGCAAGGCCACGTCGAGCTATTGGTCGAAGGACCGCCGAGCATATATCCCGTCGCATAAGAGCAAGGGCAAGGGTTGCCTCAAAAAGATGCACGTGGCGGGCAACATCCACTGTGACGGAAGACTTGCGTGCAAGTGGGGAGGCCTCAAGCACGGAGACAACCCCCAGTTTGACGTGTGGGTACAGCCATTGATCCACGGCCCCCCCGATGCCGATCACTCCGTCACCGTCTCACCCGACCTCTCCATGATCACAACGCCCGTCCATCGAAAGGACGGCCACCAGTCGTACGACCTCCCGAACAACTCACCCAGCCGCACCTGGTTCGCCTGGACGGCTACGAGAAACGACTCGAGTCGCTTCACGACGTGTAGGTAGGCTCGAAGCGTCCGGCCCCACCGCCCCCACACTAGCTCCCGGACGCCTTCGGCGACAGTTGGTCCCGCCCCACCGCCCCCACACTAGCTCCTAGGAATTTCCGGGCTATGGTAGCGGCGTTATGGGACGAACGGCAACGATAGAGCGTCGAACCAAAGAGACCGAGATCTCCGTCGAGCTCGACCTCGATGGCAGCGGCCAGTACCAAGTGGAGACCCCGATTGGGTTTCTGAGCCACATGGTGGAGCAACTCGCCAAGCACGGGCTGTTCGACCTCAAGGTGCGTGCCCTCGGAGACACCCACATCGATGGGCACCACACCACGGAAGACCTCGCAATTGTCCTCGGTCAAGCGTTTGCCGAAGCGCTCGGCGACAAGGCCGGGATCCGCCGCTATGGCTCGGCCACGCTCCCGATGGACGAGGCATGCGTGACGTGCGCGCTCGACCTGTCTGGACGCCCTTTCTTCGTGTGGGCCGTCTCCCTACCAAAGGCGAAGATAGGCGACTTCGATTCGGAGTTAGCCGAGGTGTTCTTCGAGGGCTTCGTGCGTGGAAGCCAATGCAATCTGCACATGCGCCAGCATGCCGGAGAGATTCTCCACCACGTGGTCGAGATCAGCTTCAAGGCATTTGCGCGTGCGCTTCGACAAGCGACCGAGATCGACCCGCGAGTACGCGGTGTGCCGTCTACCAAGGGTACGTTGACCGAATGACTACTGGCCGCGTCGCCATCGTCGACTTGGGCCTCGGGAATCTTCACAGCGTGGCCAAGGCATTCGAGCGCGCAGGCGCGAAGCCTGTGCTGAGCGCGGACCCTGACGTGCTGTTGCGTGCTGACCGTCTCGTGATGCCAGGGCAGGGTGCGTTCAAAGAGTGCTCGCATGCGCTCCGCGGAGAGCTTGGCGAGGCGGTGCGTGCCTGGATCGGCAGTGGCCGACCGTATCTTGGCATCTGCCTCGGGATGCAAGCGCTGTTCGAGTCGAGTGAAGAGGCGCCCGGAGAGCTAGGGCTCGGTATCTTCAAGGGGACCGTGAAGCGATTTGCGGTCGAGCTCCGCGATGAGGGTGGCGGCCGACTGAAAGTGCCGCACATCGGCTGGAATCAAATCACCGGTACTCATCCGGTGTTCGAAAACGCCGAGTGGTACTACTTCGTGCACAGCTACTACTGCGTTCCCGAGGACGAGAGCCTCATTGCTGCAACGACCGACTACGGTGAAAGGTTTTGCTCCGCGATCGCTCGGGACAACGTTCTCGCTTGCCAGTTCCACCCGGAAAAGAGCCAACATGCCGGGGCACGCCTGATCGCGCATTTCCTAGGAGACGTTGCGTGGAGTTGATTCCCGCGATCGATTTACTCGATGGCAAAGTCGTTCGGCTTCATCAGGGGCGGTACGACCAAGTCACGGTGTACGACGATGACCCCGTGGCTGCCGCGAAGAAATTCGAGCAGCAAGGAGCTCAGCGGCTTCACGTGGTCGATCTCGAAGGGGCACGAAGCGGGAGACCCGCACACGTCGGTTTCATCCAGGACATCCTTCGCGAAACGAATCTTCAGGTCCAAATCGGTGGTGGCGTTCGGAACGAGGACGTCGCCACGCAATGGATTGAAGCCGGTGCGGCGCGGGTCGTCTTGGGCACGATCGTGGTCAAAGCACCGGATGAAGCACAGTCCATTTGTGCTCGTTACCCCGGTTCCGTCATCATCGCGCTCGATGTGCGCGACGGAAAGGTTGCGGTCGAAGGGTGGCAAGAGCAGAGCGCCCAAGGAGTCGTCGAGCTCGCCACCGAAGTCGATCGGTGGAATATCGCAGGCATCCTCTACACGAACATTCAAAAGGATGGGACGCGCGAAGGTCCAGACGTCAAAGGAACCGCGGGGCTACAAGGGCACGTCGACGCAACGGTGATAGCGTCGGGCGGGATAGGGGTCCTCGATCACGTACGCGCCCTGTCCGCGGCTGGGGTTCGGGCGGCGGTTTGTGGTCGGGCGCTCTACTCCGGCGCGTTCACGTTGTCAGAAGCTCTTGCGGCGCTAGAGGGGGCGTGATGCTCGCGAAGCGAATCATTCCCTGTCTGGACGTCAAAGGCGGGCGCGTCGTCAAAGGCGTCAACTTCGTCGGCCTGCGGGATGCAGGCGATCCAGTCGAGTCCGCGCAGCGCTATAGTGACGGAGGTGCCGACGAGATCACGTTTCTCGATATCACGGCGTCGCACGAGGAGCGGCGAACGTTGTTCGATCTCGTAGAGCGGACGGCTTCGACCATTGCGGTTCCGCTGACCGTCGGCGGCGGGGTCCGGGAGCGCCGCGATGTAAGCGAGTTGCTTCGCGCCGGGGCGGACAAAGTGTCGATCAACAGCGCGGCAGTGGCCAACCCGCCGTTCGTCGGAGAGATGGCCGAGGCGTATGGGTCCCAAGCCATCGTGGTGGCGATCGACGCCAAGCGGGTCCCCGGCGAAGAAGGCAAGTGGACGGTCTTCACCCACGGCGGTAGGCGTGATATGGGGCTCGATGCGATCGCCTGGGCCAAGCGGATGGCCGATCTCGGCGCTGGCGAGATTCTCCTGACCAGCATGGACCGCGACGGGACTCGAGATGGCTACGATCTGGTGTTAACTCGGGCAGTTGCGGATGCCGTGCCCATTCCGGTGGTCGCCTCCGGCGGCGTCGGTACCCTCGAGCACGTCCGCGAGGGTTTGTCCTCCGGAGGAGCGGATGCGGCGCTTGCGGCTTCTATCTTTCACGATGGTCACTACACTGTGGCCGAGGTCAAGCGATACCTGCTCGACCATGGGGTATGCGTCCGCCCGCCAGAGGGGGATTGAGGGGAAACGATGACCATAGACGTTGGCGTGGGGCAGCTGGTTGAGGAGCTAGAGCAACGCGGCGATCGTCTTCCCTTCGAGATCGGCGCCTTCGTAGCGCTCGAGGCGTGCGAGGGCCTCATCCAGCAGGCGGTCAAGCTCGAGGCCGATGACGTCCGAGTGACGTTGGAGGGCTCGGTGATCGTCGCCCCGTCGGCCGAACCCGCGGAGCCCGATGAAGCGGCGCGGTCCTTGGTATCGGTACTTTCCAAGCTTCTCGTGGCCGCAGGCCCTGGCGTGCCGCCATACCTGTTGGAGCTGGTTCGCGAGAGCGTCACCGGTGAAACACAGCGGGACCTTCGTCACCTGCACGACGCGATCGAGGCGTCGTTGATCCCCATCAACCGTGGCGCATCGCGTCGCGTGCTCGCGCGGCTGGTGCGCGAAAGCGACAGGCCCCCAGCCCCTGAAGAGGCTGGGATCGATCCACGCGAGCTCGACGCCGAGCTCGACGAGCTGTTGCGCGACCCCGCATCTCGTTCGCTCGAGACGGAGCCTGAGACCGCGCCTCCGGCGGAACAGGATGAAGAGGAGGCGGTGACAGCGCGGATCACGGTCCCGAAGGGCGTGGCAGCGTCAGCGCCAGAGACAGCGTCAGCGACAGAGACAGCGACGGAGACAGCGTCAGCGCCAGCGTCTGGGTCTTTGATTGTTTCGGAGGAGATTCAGGTGGCTTTGGCAGCTGGCTCGGCTGAGCCGGCGTCGACTGCGCAGCCGGACGAAGAGCTGGTGACTGCGACGATTCGGGTTCGGTTTCCCGAAGCGGAGGCCGAATCGGCCGAAGTACCTGTTGGTGAGGCGGACACCTCGTCTGGAACGACAGTGGGGGTCGAGGCGGATCCGGCTTCTGCTGCGGTGATCAAATCGGCGACAGCTACGACGCAGCAATGGGCTGCCGTTCCACAACCGGAAACCCCGCGCGAGTCGGTGGACGGACGGGAGTCCACCGCTGCCCCAGTGGCGGTCCGACCTTCCGTGCCTCAGCCGCCCAAGCGTCGACCCTCGCTCATGCCCTGGTTGCTGGTCTTGGGGGCGGCCATCGGTGTGTATGGGTTGGTGACCACAGGAGTCCTCGATCGCCTTGCTGGGTCCGCGCCATCTGCAGCACCGGAGGCCCCTCCCGAATCCGGTACCATCGAGGTGACCGTTACCCCCGCAGACTCGCAGATTTTCGTTTTCGTGGGGCGAGGTCCGGCCGTTGTCGGGGGTTTGTCGATCGCCGGTCCGCACGAGTTTGTCGTATTCGATCGCGGATTGGATCCGTCGCGGGCGGTGGTGCCGAAAGATGCGACCTGGGTCACGACCGGCGACGGTGCACTTTACGAGCTTGCCGTTCAGGCGCGCCCGTCGAATGGCACTAGCGAACCACTTGGCCTCGGTGCCCCGCAAACCAAGCCTGCGTCGTCCCGCGGACAGAGCGGGACTGTCCGAGTGATCACCAACCCGCCCGGCGCGAAGGTCTATCGCTTCGTCGGGCTGGGGCCCGAAGCCGAAATCGCGGCAGCGTCGATCCACGAAGGGCAGGAAATATTGGTCTACCACCCAGACCACTCGGCGCGCCGAGCGGTGATTGGTCCTAGCGACTGGCGTGTCACGCCAAGGACAAATGGGCAGACAAGCCAGGCCGACCACACAGCTAGCCTCGATGTGACGCTGCCCCCGCTCCCGTCAGCGGGCGTCGCGGATCCGCCCGAGAACTGACTCGACTTCGTTGCGAATCGCGTCGAGTCGGGCCTGCGACTCGGCCTCGAAACGAAGAACCAGGACCGGTTGAGTGTTCGACGCCCGGACGAGCCCCCAACCTCCCTCGAACTGGATTCGAGCTCCGTCGATATCGACGAGCTCGTGGGTAGGCCGGTAGTGGTCGACCATCCCTTGCACGACGTCGAACTTGAGCGCGTCGTCGCATGGAACGCGGATTTCCGGTGTCGCGAAGGTCTCGGGCACATCGCTGAGCATCTCGTGCAGAGGCACGTTGCTGTGCGAGATGATCTCGAGAACTCGGAGTGCTGCATAGATGGCGTCGTCGAAGCCGTAGTATCGGTCTGCGAAGAAGATGTGCCCGCTCATCTCGCCCGCGAGCAATGCACGCTCCTCCCTCATCTTCGCCTTGATCAGAGAGTGTCCGGTTTTCCAGAGCAGCCCGCGGCCGCCGTGAGCTTCGATGTCATCGTACATCGTCTGCGAGCATTTGACCTCGCCGATGATCGTTGCACCGGGATGCTCGGCGAGCAGCGCCCGCGAGAGGATGATCATCAAGCGGTCACCCCAGATGATGTCGCCACGCGCGTCGATCACTCCGAGGCGGTCGGCATCGCCGTCGAATGCGAATCCGAGCTCGAGCTCGTCCGACAGCACGCGTTCTCGGAGCATCTCGAGAGTTTCGGGATCGGTCGGATCTGCGTGGTGCACCGGAAACGTCCCGTCCATCTCACAGAGCATCGGGATCGGTTCGAGGCCAAGAGCGGCCATCGTCTCGACCGCCAACGGGCCACCCGCTCCGTTGCCCGCATCGAGGGCGAACCGGATGTCGCGGCGGCCGAGGTGAATCCCTTCTTTCGCGGTTCTCACGTAGGCGGGCGTCGGATCAACGGTCTCGATTGTGCCTCCGGCGCCGCGGTGGAACTCCTTGGTTTCCATGATCCGACGCAGCTCGTCGATGTCGGCGCCATAGAGCGATGCCTTACCTACCATCATCTTGAACCCGTTTTCGTCCGGCGGGTTGTGGCTTCCGGTGATCTGGATTCCCCCGTCGAGATCGCGACTGTGCACTGCGAAGTAGAGGAGCGGCGTCGGTCCAACCCCTATGTCGGTCAGTTGCAACCCAGTCTCGACAAGCCCGCCGCACAGCGCCTCGTGAAGCCGCGGGGAGCTCAGGCGACAATCGCGTCCAACCGCAATTTGTTGCAACCCGCGACTCGAGAAGAACGTACCGAGACTCAAGCCGAGCTCCCGAACGAACTCGCTGTCGAAATCTCGCTCAGCATGGCCCCGAATATCGTACTGGCGGAAGACGTGCGGGTTCACGGGTTCACCATCGGGGGTCTTTTCGCTCACGCAGCTTGGCGACCACCTCGCGCACGTCTTGGGCGCGATCTCGCGGCACGATCAGAAGTGCATCGCCAGAATCGACGACCACCAAATCGTCGACGCCTACTAGCGCAATCAGCTTGCCCGATGGCGCATGCACGTAGTTGCGATGGGCGTCGACGCAGACGCCATCGTCCGGAACCACATTCTCATGCTCGTCTTGCCTCGCGAGCTCCCAAGCCGAGGTCCAACTTCCAAGATCGGACCAAGGAAACGAACCCGGAACTACGCTGACGGCGTCGACTTTCTCCATGATCCCATGATCGATGCTGACAGCTGGGAGGTCGGCGTAAGTCGCTCGTATGGCGTCTGCCTCGTTACCGGCGCGCGCGGCTTCGTCGTAGCGCTTGAGCTCGTCACCAAGGCCCGGAAGATGTTGGTCGATGGCTTCGAGGATCCGCGATGCGAGAAAGAAAAATATCCCGCTGTTCCAGAGAAACCTATCGGAAGCCACGAACTGCTCCGCCCTCTGGCGGTTGGGCTTCTCGACGAATCGACGCGCACGAAACACACCAGGGTCGAGCTCGCCGCCTACTTCGATGTAGCCGTAACCTGTTTCGGCACGGGTAGGGCGGATCCCGATGGTGACGTAGTCGCCATGGGTCGCTGCTTCGAGCCCACGACGGAGCGAGTCGACATATCCTTCGGTCTCGCTGATGTAGTGGTCGGCGGGGAGCACCGCCATGATCGCGTCTTCGTCCTGTCTTCGAATGTGGCTTGCGGCCCACCCGATGCAAGGCGCGGTGTTGCGACCGACCGGCTCCGCGAGGATCTGTTCGCCATGGAGCTCCGGCAGCTCCTTCTCGACCAGCTCGCGCTGGCTTTCGCCGGTCACGACCCACGTGCGGTTCGGGGCAAAGACCTCCCATACCCGTTCGGCGGTGGAACGAAGCAAGGACCGGTCATCGGGTCCGAGGGGGAGAAACTGTTTCGGGCGGGACCTTCGGGACAGGGGCCAAAACCGTGTCCCCGACCCTCCGGCCATGATCACCGCGTATGCTTTGTCGAGTTCCGTCATGGGTTGGCGGTAGGTCCCAGCGTGTTACTGACGTATTACTAGCGCGTCACTAGAAAAAGTCCGAGGGGCACGAGATAGAGGGCGAACATCCACATGCGGCCCACGAGAATGATACGGCGAAGCATAACAAGCGCGACGTAACCCGTCACCAGTGCCGTCGCGCCGCCGACCCAAGCCATCGCTCCGAGCGATCCGAGCCCTCCCGAGCCGGCTCCTTCGAGTATCGCGGCGGCGACGATGGCGGGTATGGAGATGAGAAACGAGAACCGAAAGGCATTGGAGCCTCGCGCGCCCAAAAGCATGGCCGTCGCGATCGTCAGGCCGCTTCGGCTCAGGCCCGGGAGGACGGCGAACCCTTGCGCGAGGCCCACGACGACTGCGATCCACCAGGCCATCTCGTCGCGGGTTCCGCTCGCAACGCCGCTCGCCAGGAGGAAAGCCGCCGACACGAGAAATCCGAGGCCCACGAGGCGCAGATTCTCGGTGAACTCCTCGGCCATCTCGTGCAGCGCAAGCCCGACGATGGCGGTGATCGCGGTTGCGACGACGATCGCGACCAGGGTTCGGCCCTCCGCTGTTGAGCGCAGTCGACTCGGATGTCGGATCGAGGAGGCGGCTTCGGTCAGCAGTGCCGCCAGGTCCGGTCGCAGCACTAGAATTGTTGCCAGTAGCGTCCCCAAATGAAGGAGGACTGTGAGCGCCAGGGAGTTTTCGTGGATCCCGAAAAACGTCGCAGCTACTGCAATGTGCCCGCTGCTCGACACTGGAAGAAACTCGGTCAGGCCCTGAAGCGTCCCCAGTGCGGCCGCGGTGATCGCGTCGATCCCCTCGGACAATGTGCGAAGCCATAGCGGTTGTCTCGCCTCACCGCAAGGCGTGACGAGGGCAACTTTGCTGAACGCGAGCGTGGCTGTTTTGGCTCGCTTCGACTAGGATTCAGCGGGCCTCATGCGAGAGACTTGGAACGCGGCCCGGGTCGGCCTGATGGTGGTCCTCGGGCTGATCATGACGATTGCGGTCTATCGCTACATCGACGAACGCGCGTCGACCGACTCGGACTATGGGGTCTACGCCTACTTCGACGACGTGCAGGGACTCGTCGCCAAGTCCCGTGTCTTGGTTGCGGGCATTCCAGTCGGCTACATTTCGCGAATCCGTCTCGAAGGTGACAAGGCTCGGGTCGACCTCCGGGTCGCGGGTGAGGTGACCCTATATGATGATGCGTCGGTGACGATGCGCAGCCTATCGCTTCTCGGGGAGCGTGCTCTCATCATCGATCCGGGCACTCCGGGGCTTCCCGAGATTCCCGACGGGGGGCAGATCCGCGTTGCGTCCCTGGGAGTTCGAACCGACGACATCCTGGTGACCGTGAACGACATCGCGCAGAGCGTTCGGCGAATCACGACCCAGATGGAGCGTGCCTTCGGCACCGACGAGGCGGGCGAGCGAATGGAGCGCGCCCTCCGCAACCTGAGCGACGCACTCGAAAACATCAAAGTGGTTACAGACGAGGCGGGCCCCCGGATCATCAAGATCATGGAAAACGTCGAACTGGCGACCGGCGATCTCAGCGAAATTATCCACGCGCGCAAAGACGACATCGACCGTGGGGTCGCGGAAGTAGACGACACCATTGCGTCGATTCACCGCGCCGCTGAACAGCTCAACGCCGTGCTCGAGGACGTGAAGGAGGTGTCCGGTCGGACCGCACGAGGTGAGGGGACCATCGGTCGCCTCACGCAGGACGAAGCCTTGATCGATGAGGTGGAAGGCGTTGCCGAAGGTCTCAACAATTTCATCGGAGGGTTGAATCGCCTCCGTACAATCGTGGAGCTGAAGAGCGAATACTACGCTTTGTCGAGCGCCTTCAAGACCTATTTTTCGATCTATCTGAAGCCTCGGGAAGGGCGGTATTTCTTGCTTCAGATCATAGATGACCCTCGCGGAAGCGTCAGGGTCACTGACACGATCATTCGGCAGAGCCCGCCCCCGCTGTTCGAGCCAAACGAATTCCGAAGAACCGAGATTAGCCGCACCAACCGCCTCAAATTTTCGGCCGAATTCGGCAAGACGATCTCGTTTGCGACCTTCCGCTTCGGGATCATCGAATCGTCGGGCGGCCTGGGAATGGACATCAACGTCCTCAAGGAGCGCCTCGAGATCAACCTGGATATTTTCGATATTGGTTACCGAGCATGGCCGCGGCTTCGTATCCGCGCAGGGTATGAGATCTTGCGGCGCTTCTGGTTATTGGCCGGTGTCGACGACATCATCAACGGGGGCCGAGATTACTTCTTCGGACTCCAGTTGCGATTCGACGACGAGGATCTGAAGCCCCTAATCCCACTCGGAGCGGTGGCTCTATGAAGGCGGTCATCGAGGGGGGCACGGCGATCGTGAGGTCCCCCTTCGGCTTTGCAAACGGGCTGTCCTATGCTTTTCGAGGGATGCGCTTCGTGTATTTTCAGCATCCGAAGCTCGCGCGATACTGGCTGTTTCCCGTCTTGATCACCGCGGTCGCATTGTTTGGGGTGTTCTATGGCGCCGGGAGCTACTACGACGACCTTGGGGGCGCGGTGTGGTCCTGGATGCCGGCTAGCTGGGGCGAGGCCACGGGCTGGGTCGCGACACTGCTGAGTGCGCTTCGGTGGTTCATCAATTTGGTATTGGGGTTGCTCCTTGCGCTTCTCGGCCTGGTGCTCGTCGTGATTCTGTCGAGCATCGTGGCCGCGCCTTTCAACGATGCGCTGAGCGAAGCCGTAGAGCAGATCCTCACCGGTCAATCCGCTCCGCCGTTTGCATTCAAGAGGATGCTCGCCGACATCGTCCGAACGATTCGGCTCGAGATACTCAAGGTGCTGGTCTACGCCGCGGTCGTGGGCCCGATGTTCCTCGCGTCTTTCGTCGTTCCCGGGATCGGCCAGATTCTCTCGCTAGTCGGCTTCGCGCTCACCGCCATCTATCTCGGCATCGACTACGTGGACTGGCCCGCCGCCCGCCGCGATTGGTCCGTCGGCGAGCGCGTGACCTTTGCCCGCCAGCGATTGGCCGCTGTGGCAGGTTTTGGGACCGGGGTCTGGGTGCTCCTGTTCGTGCCCCTCGTGAACCTGTTCTTCATGCCCGCAGCAGTGGCGGGGGGTACCATGCTCTTCATCGCCGCCCAACCCCCCAACTCCCCCCGAACCCCAGCCGAGGGTTGAAAAAGGGGATTGTCCCCCTTTTCGAGGGGTTAAGGCGTTAAGTTTTGGGGCAATTCGCCCGGGTGCTACTCTGAATTCCAGGGGTTTTTGGGTTATGCAACGTTCATCGTATGGGGCGTCCTTGGTCGCCGCAGCTTTGCTGGTCGGCGCGGGTGTGTACGCCGATAAGGGAAGCGCCAGCAATAAGTCGCCCAGCGCGCTCGAAGCGTCGATGGGGGAGATTCAGTGGGGTTGGTCGCCGAAGCAGGTGTACCGCCATCTGAAGAAGAACATCGAGGAATCGTACCAGGAGCCGATCTCGAAAACGACCGACGCGATCGAAGAAGATCGATTGCGTCACAAGGTGGCTGAGGAGGCTAGGCAGATTCGCGACTCTTACTTCGAGTTCGATGGTACGCCGAGCGCGTACGACTCGGGGTACCTGAAGGGCGAGTTCACACAGAAGAACGGGGAGTCGTTGCTCCAGGTTCGCACCAAGAATACTCACGATTTCTTCTTCTTCATCAATGACAGGCTGTGGAAGCGCTACCGTGCGTTCGACGCTTCGGTGTTCGAAGGCGCGACCTTCAAGCAGTTCGGCAACGCACTTCAGCAGCGTTATGGCAAGGCCAAGAAGAAGAGCGGCGTGCTTGTGCCCGGCACCGAGCCAACCCAGTGGTATGCATGGAAGGAACCGCGAGTTCTCGCTCGCGCCGTCGACAACAACGAGTTCTATGGCTTCTATTGCCTGGTCCTCGAGGACCCGAAGACGGTCGCTCGCCTAGACAAGCTCCGCAAAAACAAGCCCACGGGGATCGATGCGGAGAACTCCGTCGTGGACCTGGTTGCTGAGGAGAACGGCGAAGACAAGAACGCCGATATCGCCGACCGGATCAGCGGCGAAATCCGCCGCCACGATACACCGCAAATCGACGAGAAAAAGTAGGCGCCGACGTAGGGCAAAGTAGGGTTTACAGCTCCCCTCGGTCTTCGCTAAGTTGATCGATCCCTAGAGGGGGCCGGGTTGCGCTACCGCCTGCGATTTCTACTTCAAGAGTTCGACCTCGATAGAGACAACGTGGTCATCGGCCGAGGGTCGACCTGCAGCGTGACTATCGACGATCCGATGATGTCACGTGAGCACGTGCGCATCGACCTCTCCGGACCCGATCCGGCTCTCGAGGACTTGCACAGCCGGAACGGCACGGAGCTCAACGGGCAACCTCTCATTGGCCAGGCCAAGCTTCAGGACGGCGACCGGATTCGAATCGGGACCCAGGAACTCGTGTTCCTGGCGCTCGGGCGAGAGAAGAAGGCGCAGCGGACGACCGGCGTGCTGACGTTTTGTGCGGGGTGCGCGATTCCCTATCCGAACGCCAGCCCGTCCTGTCCACACTGCGGTGTCGTTTCGACCGAGCAAGGTGTCACGACCGCAGTCCGCGGCGTGGCGGCTTCTGGCTGGACGTTCCATCTGCTCTCCCAGGTGGTCGAAAGGGCGATCGAGCAAAACCGATTGGCCGATGCCGAGCGTATGATGACGCGAGGGGTCGACGAGCTCGAGGAGCAGCTCGACCAGGGCGTGGAAGTCGAGTCGAGTCGAGTTCTTCGTGTGGCGGAGTGCGCTGCGCGTCTTGGTTGCGCCCTTCGCACCGCCCGGTGGCTCGAAGTCAGTGCGCGGCTCTATGACCGTGTCCTCGAGCCTCCCTCCGAGGAAATTCTGACGGCCGTCGATCAATTGCCCAATGATCCGCATTTGAGCGACGCGATCACTGCTCTTCGGCGGGCTGGTGGTGGATCGTCGGAGTTTCCAGGCCGTCGGGCGATCTAGCAGCCGATCTTCGTGACCACGACCACGATCACGACCACGAAGATGGCTTAGCGCGCAGCCACGACCTGCTCGAGACCCTCGAGCCGACGCATGAGGAATCGCTCGGATGCGCCATAGTCGGAGGACTGGCCTTGGATGGTCGAGAGGTATTGTCGCAGGTGCTGAGGCTTCGAGTAGTGAGTGCTCCGAACCAGGCTGTGGAGCGCTTCGATGGTTTCGGCGCTCATCAGTCGGCCGGTTGCACTGTGGATGCGGAACACCCAATCGATCCACTTCGTATCTTGAAGGCCTTTCGACAGCTGTAGTGCGTAGTCCGTCGCTCCCGCAAACAGCACGTCCGGATCGTCCTTATCGGAATCACTGAGCGGCCTGTTTTGCAGAGCGCGTTCGAGAAGCACCTCGAGGTGGGGAAGTAGCATCCGCTCGGCCTCTTCGTAGCGACCCATCGCGATCGCTTTGCTCGCGATACCACCGATCACGTCGAGGACGCGCGCGGTTCGTGTGTCCTCGGCACCCCACGCGTGTGAGGCGGAGTCGACGCTGTTGTCGTCGACCAAAGTCTTACCGCCGGACGAGCTCAAACGCTTGCCGCACTCGCCGCAACGACGCCTGGCTACCCCGTTGATCGCGCCGCACGATTCGCAGACGACGTACCCTCCAGTCTCCTTCGCGCCTTCCTTGAGCTTCGCCGCATCGATCACGACCAGCTCTTGCGAGCCGATGTAGACGCGATCCATGTGCGCCAACCGACGTGGGCCGTTGATCCGCACGCCGTTTACAGCGACGCCGTTACGGCTTCCGAGGTCTTCGACGACGACCGTTTCCGGTCCGACGTGTAGCATAGCGTGACGTCGCGACACCAGACCGTCGGCCAGCGCCAGGTTGCAGGACGAACTTCGACCAATGGCAAACTCCCCGAGAGGCATCTCGAGGTTGGTCGACTGATATCGCAATCGAAAGCGTGGCACCCCACAGAATAGAATAACACCCCGGAGGACCTAGCGTCGAATCATGCGCATACGAAACCCCCTGGGACCTAAGCGGAATTTCAGTTTGGCTAGAACGACGCGAGTTCCTGGAGGCCCGCTACAGAGCCAAGGCCCTTCTCGAGGCTCCCCTGGGCCTCTAGGGTGGCGTTCATGAGCCGCGAGAGGTCGGCGAGGTCGCGCCGATAGGCGGAGAAGGTGTTTGTGCGCTGCCCGAGGACGCCCGCCGACTGGTCCGGATTGGTCAGAATCACGTAGTTGCTGGCGTTCTGGCGAAGGTCCTGGCCCGTGTAAATCTGCTTCTCGAACGGCCGGCTGCCCCGATTGACCCGAACTTGCAGCTTCGTGGTCGTCGCATCGACGGAATCGGGCATATCCACATACACTAACCCACAGCGAAACCCGCCTTCACCGACCGTTGGAACGCAGCCCGTCGGGCTGGTCGTGATCGCCGTTTCGTCTTGCGCCGCTTCGTTGAGCTCAGTCCGGCGTGCATCGGGAAGGACCCGGCCGGCGAGCTTGTCGAACCCATTCCACAGGTCATCGATCTGGCGCGCGTACAAGAAGAGCGCGTTCACGGTCTCGCGGTTGAACTTGGTGTAGCGAAGCCCCACGAAATCGGCGGCAGTGAAGGGTGTCGGAAGAGCGCGGAGCTTTTCGATCGCATCATAGTCGACGCTTGGGCCTTCTCCCGGTCGAGACTTCGCTGAAGCCGAAGCCCGGTCGAGGAGTCGTTTCGCTTCGGCGACCTCATCGGCTGCCATGCGTACGCCCTCGTACACCGCCTTGCCATCGCGAACGGCCTGGTTGTACTCGCGGCGATTGATAGTGACCGCTGTCGAAAGGACGCCCAGCAAGAGGCCGACGAGCGCCGCGGCGCCTCCAGTGATCAGCATGAGCTTTCGCGCGCGTCGCCCCCGACTCTCGTGCGCGGTGGCTATCGCCTCTTCGTCTACGACGATACGAACCTCTTGATGCGTTGCCGATGTCACCGCAGTCGCGCTCCCAAACGGCCCCGACCTTTTCGCGGCGCGTCCCCCTACGAACCCCGGAGGGGGTGCAACACCTCCAAGAGTAGGCGGCGGTGGCGCGACGCCACCTTCCGCGGGGTCTGGTGGCGGCGGTTGCGCCGTTTGTCTGCCTAGTCTCTCGCGGATATCGCGCGCTTTTTTGGGTTTTTGTAGTTCGTCCGACATTTCAGCCTCTCCAAATTTATCCGGGCATAGCCGATCGTGTCAAGGAAGGGCGCCTTTTGCCTGCTCCTGGTAGGCTTTTCCACCCCCGATGATGCCACCAACAGTCGAAGAACGCAGATTCGTGTCGTTCGATGGCACTGAAATCGCCTATCAGGCGGTCGGCCAGGGCCGCCCGATCCTTCTCTGCAATGGGCTCGCCGGCAGTTGGAAAGTCTGGAGTCACCAGATGCAGTACTTCCGGGACCGATATCGTCTCCTCAGCTGGGACTACAGGGGTCTCTACGAGTCGGGTCGTCCAATCGACCCGAGGGCCATGACCGTCGCGGCCCACGCCCGCGATGGCTTGCAGCTGCTCAGGGAAGAAGGAATCGAGCGCGTCGCCATCGTTGGATGGTCGATGGGCGTCCAAGTCGCTCTCGAGATATTCCGTCTTGCACCCGACAAGGTCGCGTCTCTTGCCTTGGTCAACGGTCTTGCGGGGCGTCCCTGGGACTACGTGTTCAATCTCAACGTCGTCGGGCGGCTGCTGCCTCCGTTTCTCCGTGGTCTGCGGTCGGCACCCCGCGCGATTGAAGCGATCATCGCCCAGGCCTCTCGTTTCCCCGACGCTGGTCAGTGGATCAAACGCATCGGGCTTGCGGCGAGGACCCTGGACGAAGGAATCTTTGCCGCGTTGGTCGACGACTTTCGCACACTCGACATGGAGACCTACATCGGGCTGCTCGAGCGGTTGGGTGAGCACGACGCCTGGGATCTATTGCCCCAGATCGACGTGCCTACGTTGCTGATCACAGGCTCCCGCGACGCCTTCACGCCGAGATCAGCGGCGGAACGAATGGCGAGGCGCATCCGCGGCTCGGAGCTGATGGTGATTCCGGGGGCAACGCACTACGCGGCGATCGAGTATCCGGAGATGCTCAACTTGAGACTCGAGAAGTTTCTTCGGGAGCGAGGCTATGAAGCTGCACCGCTGGGGGCTGGTTGACGTGCTCTCGTCAAGCCGCTAGCCGAGAGGGCCCATGATTCTCGTCATCGATAACTACGACTCCTTCACGTACAACCTCGTGCAATACCTAGGCGAGCTTGGGGCCGAGGTCGTGGTCCATCGAAACGACGCGGTGACCGTGCAGGAGGTTGAAAGGCTTGCCCCAGCGGGGGTATTGATCAGCCCGGGGCCAGGGAGACCGGAAGAAGCGGGCGTGAGCCTCGACATCGTCGAGTCCCTGGGAGACCGAATTCCGATCTTTGGGGTCTGCCTCGGCCACCAGAGTATCGCGCAGTGTTTCGGTGCGTCGATCGTGCGCGCTGAACGACTCATGCATGGGCGAACCTCGGAGATCATCCACGAAGAGAAGGGCGTATTCGAAGGGCTTCCAAGTCCGCTGACCGCGACTCGATACCATTCCCTGATCGTGAAGCGCGACACCATGCCGAAGGAACTCGAGATCTCCGCATGGACCGAGGAGGGCGAAGTCATGGGGGTGCGGCACGTGGAGCTCCCGATCGAAGGCGTCCAGTTCCATCCAGAGTCGTTCCTGACCGAGCACGGTCACCAGTTGATCCGCAACTGGCTATCGGGGCTTTCTGCGGGTGGGTCGCCGTGATCTCGCATGCGATCAAAGAGCTCGTGGCTGGGCACGATCTGTCGGAGCGCGATGTCGAAGGCGCCATGGACATGATTCTGACCGGACGTGCAACGCCGGCACAGATCGCCGCGTTCGTCGTTGGCCTGCGCATCAAGGGCGAGTCGGCTCTTGAGATCGCGGCTGCGGCCCGTACGATGCGGAAGCATTGCGAGCAAATCCAACCGCAGGTGACTGGCCCACTACTCGATACGTGCGGTACCGGCGGTGACGGCCTCCACACCTTCAACATTTCGACCGCCGCTGCGATTGTCGCGGCGGCGGGCGGCGTCAGCGTGGCCAAGCACGGCAATCGCGCGGTATCATCCAAGGCAGGAAGCGCGGATGTGCTCGAGGCGCTTGGGGTTCGTATCGACTTGTCCCCGGCGCAGGCGCAACAGTCTGTCGAGGAGGTGGGTATCGGGTTCTTGTTTGCCCCGAGTCATCACGCGGCGATGAAGTACGCCGCTTCCGTGCGTCGTGAGCTCGGCCTCCGGACCATTTTCAATCTGTTAGGCCCGCTGTCGAACCCCGCGTCTGCGACCCATCAGGTCATGGGCGTTTACGACTCGGCCCACATCGAGCAACTGGCATGGGCGCTTGGGGCGCTCGGCTTGACCGCCGCATGGGTAGTGCACGGCCATGGTGGCCTCGACGAGATCTCTCCGGCTGGGCCCACGCGCGTGGCCGAGCTCGTGGAAGGTGAGGTACGCGTGACGGAGATCAGTCCCTCAGACTTCGGGCTTCCGGAGGTGCCTCTTGAAGCACTGCGTGGTGGCGATGCCCAACGCAACGCGACGATCATCCGAGAAGTTTTTTCGGGCGAGAAAAGTCCAGCAAGAGTCGCGGTCTTGCTCAACGCGGCCGCCGCACTTCGAGTGGCCGGGGCGGCCGAGGACACGCGCGCGGCGGCCGAGCAGGCTGCCGAGGTGATCGACAGCGGGGCGGCGCGCGAAACCTTAGAGCGCTGGGCGGAGTTCACGCGGAGCCTATGAACGACTACCTTTCCAAGATTCTTGCGCGGACCCGTCGTGAGAATCTGCGACGTCGAAAGCACGTCAAGGCGATGCGGCCGCGCCGTCGAGAGCCTGAACCCGAGCGTTCTGAACGCGGGGTTGGAGCGCTTCGTCGTGCGGTGGGTGGCCCACCGTCGGTGATAGCCGAGGTCAAGTTTCGAAGCCCGAGTGCGGGCGCCATTCGAATGTGGAGCGCAGGGGAAGGCGTCCGCGTCGCCCGTGCCTATGAGCGATGCGGCGCGTCGGTCGTCAGCGTCCTTGCGGATGCGCCCGACTTCGGCGGGTCCCCGTTACTGGTCAAGAGAATCTCGGAGTCGGTCTCGGTTCCGGTGCTCTTCAAAGGCTTCGTCATCGATCCCGTGCAGGTGGAGTTGGCATTCGATGTCGGCGCTTCCCTCGTCTTGCTGCTGGTTCGCGCGCTCGGCGACAAAGCGCTCGCGTCTCTGATCGCGCATGTCCGCGCGCTCGGCATGGAACCGGTCGTCGAAGCGGCTGATGCCGAGGAAGTCGACCGAGCCGTTGCTGCGGGCTCGACCGTCGTCGGGGTCAACGCCCGAGACCTTCGAACCTTCCGGGTCGACATGCGCACGGCCCACGAGTGTATGGCGCAAATTCCCTCTGAACGCGTCGCGGTCTTCATGAGCGGGGTGCGCAGCAACGACGATTTTCGGGAGATCGCTCAGGGCCGCGCGGATGCCGTGCTGATCGGTGAAGGCCTCATGCGGGCCGAGGATCCCGGCGTCCGTCTGTCCGAGATATTGCGGTCGGCCTGACGGATTCGTGCTCGAGCGGCAGCGTGACTCTGAAGCAGGTTCCTGCGTCCTGGCGGTCGATGACCTCGATCCGAGCGTCATGTTGGTCCACGATTTGCTTCACGAGGGCCAATCCGAGCCCCACCCCGTGGTTCCGTCCCGAATAGAACATGTCGAAGAGGCGCCCTCGCTGTGCATCGTCGATCCCGCGCCCTTCGTCGGCGACCTCGATGAACGCGCGACCTGAAGCGTCGCGACCGGCGCGTACTTCGACGGTGCCGCGGTGCGGAGATGCTTGTACGGCGTTCTTCACCAGGTTCCATATCACTTGCCGCATCCGATCAGCATCGATCGTGGCGATGATCGGATCGTCCGGGATACTCTCTTCGATGCATAGACCATTGCTTTGGGTAGCTTCGCCTCGAGCCACAACCACCACCTCGCTGACGAGCGCACGCAGGTCGTGGGGCTCCGGGTGAATCTGACTCGGACGGCCCACTTGCAACATCGTCGTGACGAGTGCATCGAGCCGATCGACCTCCGAAATCACGATACCCAACAAACGGCGGTCTTCGGGGCCGAGTGCGTTGCCTTCGCGCACCATTTCCACAGACCCCGAAATCGAGCTGAGAGGATTTCTGATTTCATGCGCGAGCCCTGCGGCGAGCTGTCCAAGCACGGCAAGACGCTGCGCCTGCTCGGCTTGATCTTTGAGATTCTTGATCTCGGTCAAGTCTTGAAACGCGAGAAGGAGCCCTGACGAGTTGCCTTCGGCGTCGACGAGCGCGCTCATCATGAAACCCATCGGAAACTCTGTGCCATTGGCACGCCTTCCCGCCGTTTCCGCGCGCATCGGAGGCTCGCTCACGGATCGTTTCTGGTGGCCCGGGAGGACAGTCGACAACGATTGGCCCAAGAGCGAGCCGGTACGGTCACGGAGGATATCGCGGGCGGCACGGTTGATACCGATGATACGTCCTTCTTCGTCGGCCGTGATGAGACCCGACGCGATCGAGCGAACGATGTCGTCGTTGAGCCTAGCGAGGCGCTCCGCACTTTGTTCTGCCGCGATCAATCTTGCTCCGGCCACTTGAGCGCGTCGTGCGAGATTGGTCGCGAGAAGTGCAACCGCGGCGATGCCCACCATGTTCCACAACAGCGCGAAAACGAAGTCTTTCGTCTCCAGGATGTACTGGCTCAAGGGCTGGTCCGGCGGCGGTGGCAACCAACCGATGTTCAGCGCAAGCCCCTGGAGGAAGTAGCAGGCCAGGCAGGTAGCCGCGGTGTAATAGGCCGCGTTCGCCCCGAGAGTGAGCGCCGCCGTGAGGATCTCCGCGCCATACAGGAACGAGAAGATGCTGCCGGCTCCTCCGGTGAGGTACACCAGTCCCGTGATCAAAACCACATCGAGGCCAGTCACCGCCATGGCCACCGCGTGCTCTTGGTGCCCGCGCAGCAGCCACACCCCAAAGAGAATCGACGATCCATAGATGATCGAGATCAGGATGAGCAGGAAGGTCGGCGTGAAGCGGCCGTATCGAATCGCGTCCTGCGCCAGGTACAAAGTCGTGCCCAGAAGCACAGTCGCGATGATCAGGCGACCTATGAGCACCCACTGAATCCGCCTGTGCGGGTGGGGTTCCTGGCGTAGCTCGGTCGACCTCTGCGGCGGTTGAATCACACCTTGCCGGCGATCGAGAAGATCGGTAGGTACATCGCTATCAGGATGGTGCCCACGATTCCTCCGATGAACACCATCATCATGGGCTCGAGCAGTGATGTGAGAGCCGAGACGGCAACGTCGACCTCGTCCTCGTAGAAGTCTGCGATCTTGTTGAGCATCGTATCTAGCGCGCCGGTCTGCTCACCCACACCAATCATCTGCACGACCATGGGCGGGAACACGTTGGTCTCCATCAGCGGCTCCGCCATGGTGCGGCCCTCGCGGATCTTGTTCGAGGTCTCCTGGATCGCGTTTTCCACCACGACATTGCCCGCAGACTTCTTCACGACGTCGAGCGAATCGAGGATGGGAACACCGGCGGAGAGCAAGGTTCCAAGGGTCCGCGTGAATCGGGCGACCGCGATCTTGCGTACCACCGGGCCCATCACAGGCATGATCAACAGAGCCCTGTGGACGAAGTGTCTACCCATTGGCTGCCGGTAGGCCCACGTCGTGCTGAATACGATCGCCGCAGCGCCTAGGACGATCCACACGATGTTGTGCAGGAAGCCTTCGGAGGCGGTAATCACCAACTGCGTCAACGCCGGAAGCGAGTCCTCACCCCCGAACTCCATGAACATCCCCTTGAAGCTTGGAATGACCCACGACAGCATCACGATGACGACGACGATCGCGACGCAGAAGATTGCGATCGGGTAGACCATGGCGCCGCGAACCTGTCGGGCGAGCTTGACCTTCTTCTCGATGTAGAGCGCGAGACGGTTGAGAATCGTATCGAGGATACCGCCCATCTCACCGGCGCGTACGAGGTTGACGAATAGCTCATCGAAGAGCTTTGGATGGCGAGCCAAACCCTCCGAGAACGTTCCACCTTGCTCGACGTGCTCTTTGACGTCCTTGAGGATGGCATTGAAGCGCTTGTTCTCACCGCGGCTCGACAGGATGTCCAAACACTGGACCAACGGAAGGCCGGCATCGATCATCGTCGCGAACTGCCTCGTGAAGACGACGAGCTCTTTCGACGTGACGCCGGTGCCCGTGGTGAGCTTGAGCTGTCGGCTCTTCTTTTTGATTTTGACCGGATTCAACTGGCGTGCGCGGAGCCGTGACTGGACGGCTTCCTTGCTATCCGCCTCGATGATCCCGGTCTGAACCTCACCCGCGCGAGTGCGCGCCTCGTATACCCACTCGGCCATGCAATCTCCGCCCGATCCCGTCCGGGCCTCTCAAAATCCTAGCCGATCAGTGATCGTGCGGTCAAAAGCCAGGCGCAATTCCGCTCTGACTGGCATCGCCTTCAGTCACGATAGGGGTTCTGGATGTCGATATCGATGGGTTCAGCCTCGGGCTGCGGGGCCAGCGTGGGCGCCTTGGGCCCTCCTTGCTCGACCGACTTCGTTCCCGAAGCTGTGGCTCTTGCCTTCGGCCGGGGCTTCGGGCGCGTGCGTTTCCGGCGTGGTCGCCGAACCGTTTTGGCTTTCGCCTTGGGCGGTGGTTGGACCTCCACTGGGTCACTTCCAGCGACCTGAGACTGCGTCGCTTCCCCTTCGGAGGGGGGCCGGGCCTGTGGCGCCGCGGCTTCAAGAATCACCGCCGGGCGCTCGGTGGCCTGGGGCGAAGGTGATGCACCGAGCAGCTGCCAGACCAAGAAACCTGCATACATGAACACGAGCACAGCCAGCAGCATGACGAACCACTTCAACACGCTCGAGTCGGACGCGGCACGCACGATGACCGGAGTCCCGTCAGTCAACACGCCTGATACGCTCCCGTCCGGCGCCGGCGCTCCGCCCCGACTGTAGGTCTGACTTCCGAGCGCAATCCCTTCACGGGGCATTGGTACTTGGGATCCGGCGAACTCCGTCCGTCCCAGCATCTCGATGGCGTCTCGCACGCGTTGTCGTTCTTGCTGGAGCTTCTCCGCGTTGAGCGACCGGACGACCTCGGCGACGTCGCGCGTCTTGGCGACGCCGGTGCCGCCAGCAGCGGCGTCGAGCGCCTCGGCGAATTCGTCTGCGGTCTGGAACCTTTCCTCGGGATCGCGGTTCAAGGCTTTCATCACGATTTCATCGTACTGTTCCAGGTTCGCCCACAAGCGCGAAGGTGGTACGACGTCGTCGTTCAGGAGTTTGTTGAGCGTGGCGGCGTTGGAGTCGCCTTTGAACAAACGTCGCCCGGTGAGCGACTCCCAAAGGATGATCCCCACACTGAACAGGTCCGAACGTTGGTCGGTTTCGCTTGAGGAGGCCTGCTCCGGCGCCATGTACGAGAGCTTCCCTTTGAATTGGCCTGCACGTGTCGATGCCATCCGGACATCCGCCTTAGCGACCCCGAAGTCCGTGAGCCGCGCAATGCCGTCGGTCCCGACGAGAATATTGTGTGGCGACACGTCGCGGTGAACGAGCTTGAGGTCGTTCCCGTTTTCGCCGGTGAGCCGGTGTGCAGCGGCGAGCCCCTGAAGCGCATCAAGCAGCACTCGACACACGAACGGCTGGGGAAGCCGCTCTCCCTTCTTCGCCGAGCGTCCTAGGAGTGCTCCCAGGTGGTCGCCTTCGATGTACTCCATCACGAGGAAGTAGCCATCGCCCGGGCTGTCACTGATGTCGAGCGTGGGTACGACGTTCATGTGTCGGATCCTCGCGGCGAGTCGCGCTTCGTCGAGGAACATCGAGACGAACTCCTGTTCGTACGCCAAGTGTGGATGCAACACCTTGATCGCGACGAGTCGTTCGAACCCGGCGACTCCCCGAGCACGTGCGACGTAGATGGAAGCCATGCCGCCCGACGCAAGCTGGGTCAGGATCTCGTATCGGCCGAGTTGCCGACCTGCCATGGGTCGGGAGACGCGATCGCCTCCTGGCATGCCGGCTGGTGCGTTCATCAGAAACGACCCTTGAGCGTGAAAGCCCCGCCTTTGTGGGTCACCCCAACTGCGGGCTCGACGCGCTTGCTCGCGGATCCCCGCGATTCCTTCTTCCAGTTGGTGAAGACTCCCAAGACCGCCGTCGTTGCGGCCATTCCAGCCGTGACACCGATCAGAATATTCGTGCGCCGCTCCTTGTCGCGGCCGTCTTCGAGAAGAGCCTGTGCCTCGTCAGCGGGAGTGGGCGAACCGGTCGCGTTGATCCCAGGGGAATTCGCAGTGCGGGCTGCCGCCTCGAAGGCGTTCACACCGTTGTTCGCATCGAGGCCGGACCAGATGGTAACCGCGCCCAATGCGACTGTTGCACCAAGCGAAGTGAAGAACCCCCAGCGTGGAATCGGCGGAGGGGGTGGCGGTAAGGGCGCAGCGAACCTGACAGTTTTGGCCGAACCTGGCTCTCCTCGGACCATCGCGGAAGCTTCGCCCCTCTCGAACGCTGCTTTCACCGAGTGCTCTGTGTCGGCGGACACGAAAAACGTGTCGTGCTGGATCAACGCGCCATCGAGCTCGAGGGTGCATTCCTTCTCGCACTCGGCTTCGACGAGCACCGCAACCGGCTTGACCGCCTCGATGACTGCGGTCGCTTTCTCCTTCGCGCGTTGGTCCGTTGGGTATCGGTCGCGAAGTAGAAGTGCAAGGTTTGCCGCTCGGATCGCGCCGCCCGCTTTTTCGTGTGCGCGGATCGCTTGAAGTAGCGCCGCCGAAGTCGGTATCAATCGGTAGGCACGCTCGAACCAGTGAGCCGCGAGCTCGTACCTTTCCGCGAGGTACGTCGAGGTTCCTTGGTCGTAGGCGTCTGCCGCTTCCGCGCGGTCTTCGACCGAAGTGCTCCGTGCATGGCCATTCCCCGACTGCGCTTCGGCCACAACGGAAAACAACAATGAGAGTGTCATTGCGATGGAGGTTACCCATCGCCGCCCATAAGCCATGCTGGTCATTCCCTGGATCCCGCCTTAACGATAGTAAAAATCCCACCGGAAGCCGAATCGGGCGTCAAGAACGAATGCTCGGCTTATAACCCTTTTGGTCTAAATCGATCAGCATTTGGCGGAATTCCTCCTGCTCAGGCGACCGAATCTCCGCGAGCTCCCGGTCCAGAACCCCATGAGCGACCAGGTGCAGCAGTGACTGATTCATCGTCTGCATGCCGGAACTCTCCTGACCCGTCTGCATGATGCCGTACATCTGGTGGATCTTGTCTTCACGGATGAGGTTTCGAATCGCGGCGTTCGGGACCAACGCCTCGCAAGCCATGACTCGGCCGGGTCCGTCGCATCGTGGGAGCAGCATTTGGCTCAAGACCCCTTGAAGGACGAAGGACAGCTGTGTGCGAATCTGGCTCTGCTGGTTCGAAGGGAACACATCGATGATACGGTTGATCGACTGGGCTGCGGTGTTGGTGTGCAATGTGGCGAACACCAAGTGACCCGTTTCAGAAATAGTGAGCGCAGCCTCGATCGTTTCGAGATCACGCATCTCGCCGATGAGAACGACATCGGGGTCCTGTCGGAGGACGTATTTGAGCGCGTCCTTGAAGCTTGTCGTATCGGAGCCCACCTCTCGCTGGTTCACGATGCAGAGCTTGTTCGAGTGCAAGAACTCGATGGGATCCTCGACCGTGACGATGTGATCGCGGTGTTCGGAGTTGATCTTGTCTATCATCGAGGCCAGCGTCGTCGATTTACCGGAACCAGTGGGACCGGTCACCAGCACCATGCCGCGGGGTCGTTCGCAGAGCTCTTCGGCCACAGGAGGCACGCCCAGTTCGGAGAGCGGCCGAATTTCAAACGGAATGGCACGAAACGCACCCGTCACCGCGCCGCGCTGCAAGAAGACGTTTGCACGAAAACGCGACAGGGACTTCACGCCGAACGAGAAGTCGATCTCGTGGCCTTTTTCGAAGCGCAGGCATTGATCTTCCGTCATCACTTCGTAGCAGAGCGCCTTACTTTCTCGTGGTTTGAGTGGAGGCGTTCGCAAGGGCACCAGCTGGCCGTCGATACGTAACTGCGGGGGAGAGCCGGTCGTGATGTGCAAATCGGAGGACCCGCGTTCGACCATGAGCCTAAGTAATTGACGCAGGGTAAGAGAGGGCGCTGATTGTGGTGCAGCCATGCGCCCAGCATATCAGAGGGCGGAGGCATCGCCTAAAGGGTGCGCCGTACCCAGGGACCACGCCGGAGCCAGTCCTGACGTCGATACAGGGACCCCACGATCCTCGCAGTGGAGGCCGCGGCCAGAAACGCGCCCTCGAAACCCAAGCCAGGCAGCACCTGGTCATTGCAAAGGAAGATCCCCCGCAAAGGAGTACGTGTGGGCAGCGCACATACGCCGAGGGCGCGTCGCGTCGGATACTCGTATACCGCAGGCATCGTGAAAGGGCCGCGAGCCCACGGGTCGCTGCACACAAGCTCGCCGCGGCCCCGCCATCTTCTCGGAGGCAGCCCGTCGTGCGGACTGTCGATCCAAAGCAAATTCTCATCGAGAAAAGGCACGACCGAACAAAGGGCATGGAGGGCGTCTTTGCGGACGAACCTGAGAGGGGACGAGCCGGCATCGATGAGGTGATCCTCGACGAGTCGACTCAGTGTGAACAAGACTTGGTCTTCGTCGACGGCGTGGGAGCGAAGCAGGAAGGACTCGCTGCTATTCCCCTTGGTTGCGCAGATCAACCCGAGGGGCTCGAGCGCTTCCGGAACTCCCTGCCGCGCCACGAGCAAATGCACTGAGCACCGGTAGAAACGCGCACGTGGCTCTCCCACGCGTTCGAACAGTGGTGCCAACGATGCGCGGCCCGAGAACAGCTGTGAAAGCTCACCGATGGGCGTCCCGTGCACGATCTGTGCACAGCCGATTTCCTCGTCGGATCGCGCTAGGCGAATGACGTGGCCGCGTCGACCGTCGCGGCTGATCCGCACCGCGCGATCGCGAGGGCGCACGTCGCTGCCCCAAGATCGAATACGAGAGAAGAGAGCCTGCTGAAACCAAGTCGTTCCCCCGGAAAGCTGCGTGATGTCTCCGAGAAGATGACCGTGCAGCCGCGCCCGGCTCGCGTCTGAGTGCTGCCGCGTCGATAGCCCCGACAGGTGTGGGAGGCATCCTTCGAACGCGGTTCGGAGGGGGTGCTGTGTTGGAAGTTGGCTCCACGACGCCCAGCCCTGTCCCTGACGGTCGAAGCGCTGCACCGTCGCCGCCAGGGAGAACTGTTGGCGCTCGACGAAAGTCTCGGGGGGCCAGGTGAGGTCGCGCGCAACGAGGGCGTCCAGCTCCTCGCGGACCTCGCCGAGTGTTCGTGTGATGTCCATCGCTTGGCGCTGTACCTCGGGAACCTCCCGAGCCAGCTCACCGATCCACGGGTCGCCGTCGTAGAGATCGATACGATTGTCCGAGAGGAGAAGCTGAAAGGGTCGTTTTCTGTCGGGCATTCGCTGGCGAATGTCTTGCTTGATACCGAGCTCCTCAAATACGCTTTGAACTGCGGGGCTCTGGCTACCGGCGACGGTCAGCCCATCGCGTTCTACCTCGACCTCACCCAGCCTGTACGACGGCGACAGGACGCCTTGGCCCAGAACCAAGACGCGAAGGCCACGGCGCGCAAGCAGGGCGGCGCACACGACGGGCCCGAGATCCGTGCCGAGAATGACGACGTCGTAGAAGCTCGTAGGCACTGCCTAGAATTCCGGAACGGACAGAGACTTCGATGGGTCCGCGAAAGGCGCCTTCGTCTTCAGCGGGTTGAGCTCGATCTTGCCGAGGGCGATCTGATTGATGATCTCAGGCAGCAGGCGGTGCTCTTGGATCTGGATTCGTGCGTGCAACGTTTCCGGCGTGTCGTCCTGGAGAACAGGCACCGCCGCCTGAGCGATGATGGGCCCCGTGTCCACGCCGTCATCGACGATGTGCACCGTGCATCCGCTGATTCGCACGCCCCCCTCCAGAGCATCTTTCGGCGCGTTGTGGCCGGGAAAGGACGGCAGCAGAGCCGGGTGAACGTTGATGATCCTCCCTGGGAATCGCTCGAGAAGCGGGGAGCCCAGGATTCTCATGAAGCCAGCGAGCACGAGCAGCTCGGGATTCAGCGACACCACTTGATGCGCGAGCTCGGTATTCCATTGGTCACGGTCTTCGCCCTTCTTCAGAGGGACGACCCGCGTCGGGATCCCGCGCGCCTCCGCGAACTCGAGAGCCGCGGCGCTTCGCTTGTCGGACACGACGCCCACTATGCGCGCCTCGCACCTGCCATCGTCGATCGCCTGGCAGATCGCCCTAAGATTCGAACCGCGACCAGAAGCGAGAACCACTGCGTCCATGAGCGCTCCTACGTCGAGAACGTGACCCCTTCGCCCTCGATCACCTCACCGATGGAGAAAGCACGCTCGTCACTTTCGTCGAGTGCATCGAGCAAGCTGCTCGCCTGCTTGCGGTCGACGACCAAAGTGAAGCCGATCCCCATGTTGAAGGTTCGCCACATCTCGGCGTCGGCGATGTCGCCGCGTTTCTGGATCAGATCAAAGATCGGGTCTGGCGTCCACGAGCTCGGATGGAGGCGAATGCCGAGGCCTTCAGGCAGAACGCGAGGCAGGTTGTCAGGCAGCCCACCCCCGGTGATGTGACACATCGCATGGACCCCGTGCCCGAGTGCGATGTTCGAGGCGCCCACGTAGATTCTCGTAGGCCGTAGCAACGCTTCACCGAGCGGACCCAGCGATTCGATCGACTCGTCGAGGGACAATGGCGATTCCCCTTCGAGCAAGACACGTCGTGCGAGCGAGTAGCCATTCGAGTGCAATCCGGAAGATGCTAGGCCAATGACGACGTCTCCGGCTTTTACCGACGCACCGTCCAAGATGCGCTTTCGGCTGACGACGCCGACGGCGAAACCTGCGAGATCGTATTCGCCGGAGGCGTAGAAGCCGGGGAGCTCGGCGGTCTCTCCGCCGAGAAGCGCGCATCGAGCTTGGCGGCACCCTTCGGCGATGCCGCGCACCACGGCCTCGCCCTGGTCGACGTCGAGTTTCGAGGTCGCGAAGTAGTCGAGAAAGAAGAGAGGGCGCGCGCCGACCGTGATGATGTCGTTCACGCACATTGCCACGAGGTCGATGCCGATCGAGTCGTGTCGCTCGAGCTGGAATGCCAACTTGAGCTTCGTGCCAACTCCATCGGTGCCCGACACCAGCACAGGGTCCTCGATGTCCTCTGGGAGCGTGCACAGTCCCGCAAAACCGCCAATCGACCCAAGTACGTGAGGGGTTGCCGTGGCCTTGGCGAGCGGTTTGATGCGCTCGACGAACTGCTCTCCGGCTTTGATATCCACGCCCGCGTCGCGGTACGTCAACCCCGTCATGCGGCGGAAGCTAGGCGATCGGCTAGTGCTGGTCAACGAGCGGCAGTGCGTTGACCGATCGGGACCGGTCGCGTAAAGACGCGAGCATTCGAGGCGGGGCGAACACACACACACTCGGTCTTGTGGCGCTGCTCTTGGCAGGCGGTGCCTGTGACACCGCAACGCGTCCAAAGGCCGAGGGAGATTTACCGGTTCCGCTCCCCGAGCTCGAGGCGCGCTCCGAGCGAAGAGGCCCGAAAGCACACCTTGAGCGTATCGACGTCTACGGAGTCGAGCGAAAGGATGCCGCGGGCGCCCGCGTAGTCCTGCTCTTCGATGGGGCGCCCCTCTTCCACCAGAAGCGACAACCTGCAGAGGGGGTGCTGCCAGCGCGCATTGCGATCGAGCTGGTCGACACCGATTGGGAGGAGTCAGTTCCGGTATCGCAAGCCGTGGGTCGGGGAGGGGTAGAGCGCGTTCGGCTCGCGACACCGAATCCTCGAGTCGTCATCGACCTTCAGCGGGGCGCGCGCGGCCGAGTTTTCTACCTGACCGATCCCTACCGAATCGTGATCGACGTGATCGACGATGGCGCTGCGCGTGTGAAGAAACGTGGTCCGGTCGTAGTCCTGGATCCCGGCCATGGTGGCGATGAACCCGGCGCTGCGAACGACGAATACGATCTCGTCGAGGCGAAGGTCGTACTCGAAATCGCGAAGCTCACTGCAAACCGACTTCGCGCGATCATGCCACGCGCGCGCGTTCTTCTCACACGCGACGACGACACGGGGCTTTCGCTCGAGGCGCGATGCGCGCTTGCCAACGCGATGGAGGCGGACGTCTTCGTCTCGATACACTTGAATGCGGGCTCAGAGGAGGTTCGCAGAGGTGGTGTCACGACGTTCGTGCTCGATACTACGAACAACCGCCAAGCGTTGCGTCTTGCTGCGCGGGAAAACGGGACACGAGTAGCGGAGGTGACCAGGATCCAGAACCTGCTTGCCCGGTTCCACCGCCGTGACCAAACGAACGAGTCGCTTCGGCTCGCTTCCAAAGTTCAGCGCAGCACGTTGAAGCGTGGCCGCTCTGTTCTTCCACGACTGGCCAATCGTGGCGTTCGCCGCGCGATGTTCTACGTGCTCGTTGGCGCGAGGATGCCGGCGGTCTTGGTGGAAGCCTCCTTTCTCACTCACGAGTCAGAGGCGCGGGCGCTCACGACTCGCAACTACAGACGCAGGCTGGCTGACGGCATCGCTACGGCTATTGCTTCCTACCTTCAAGCACGATAGCTTGCTCGGACCCTCACGTACGGTCATAATCCCCGACCGTTGTCCGAAGGATTCAGTCCGGTCGTCGATCTAGGTGGCCTCGCCCCAAAGCTCGGTAAGACCTGCAGCGGCTATCTCGGTGGATACCGACGAGCCTTCGAGGACGCGGTGCGCCGTGGCGACTCGGGGGTTCTCACGGCTCGCTCCCACGCGCGCGCGCTCGACGGCCTCTTGAGCGCTCTTTACTGCGCCTCTAACGCTGCCACCCAGGCCCTCGGGCAGAGTCCGTGCGGGCGCGTGGCCCTCGTTGCTGTAGGCGGGTACGGCCGATCCACGCTCGGCCTCAACAGCGACGTCGATGTCGTGTTCCTTTGCGACGATTCCTCCGACCCATTCGTCGGTGCACTCGCTGAAGGGTTGCTCTATCCCTTGTGGGATTTGGGGGTCGACATCGGTCATGCGGTCCGCAGCGTCGACGAAACCCTATCCTTAGCCCGGGAGGATATCCGTACTACCACGACCCTGATCGACTTCCGCCGCCTCGCAGGAAACGGCTCTCTCCTCGACGACCTGGAGCGTGGGGCTCGCGAGCAGGTGTTCGAGCCACACCTTGTCCAGTTCCTCGACGCGCTGGAGCAGGATACGGCAAGTCGCCACCGGCGCTTCGGAGGTAGCCTCTATCTTCTCGAGCCCGACGTGAAGCAGGGGCGAGGCGGACTCCGCGACCTGGATGTCGCCGAATGGGCGGCGCGTGCCCGGTGGAGCGCTCGAAACGAGCAGGACCACGTGAGAACGGGAGCACTGCTCGCGCGTGAAGTTCGAGAAATCGAAGACGCGCGCGAGATGCTTTGGCGCGTGCGCAACCTTCTACATCTTCGGGCGGACCGCCAACAGGATCGGCTCACATTTGGAGACCAAGAAGACATCGCCCAGGAGCTCGGGTTCGTCGATGGAGTGACCTTGGGCGTCGAGCAGTTCATGCAGGTCTACTATCGCCACGCGCGCATCGTCGCGCTTACGGCAGAGCGAATGCTCGATCGGGCTCGTCCGCGCAGCAAGGGTCGTGCGGCGACCTTTCGCAAGCTGGCCGATGGTATCTTCTTGGCTGACGGTGTGATCTCGCTCGAGAACCCACAGCGTCTAGGGTCCGACCCATCACTCGCCTTTCGCTTCTATCGACAGGCGCTCCGATACCAAAAACAGCCTGATCATACCGCGCGAGACGCCATCGCGCGTACGGCCCCTGACAAACGATGGCGCCTGCGGCTGCAAGATTCCGAAGAGGCGACCCAGTTGTTTCTCTCCGCGCTGGGGGACGTCGACGAAACTCCGTTCCGGACGGGCTCGACAGTGGCCGAGCTACACGAGGTGGGCCTAGTCTCGGCGATGATCCCGGAGTTCGAGCCGCTAGTCGGTCGCGTCAATCACGACGTCTTTCACGTGTACACGGCGGACATCCATGCGGTGAGGGCTCTCGAGCATCTGCAGGCTCTGACCCGTGGCGAGAGAGGGGCTTCTTCGTTGGCTGCGCGTCTGGCCGCGGAGGCCCCTCGGCGGCTTCCGGTCTTCTTGGCCGTCTTGCTCCATTCGCTTGGACGTGTGCGGGGCAAAGATCAGGAAGCTCAGGGCGCGCGTCTCGCGGAGAGCGTCGCGCTCCGATTGGGTTTCAGCGCCATGGACGCGCAGCACATCGCCTGGCTCGTTCGTGAGCAGAAGTCGCTCTATCGGTGGGCCACGCAACGGGATATCCACGATCCCCAGAGCCTGGCCGAAGTGGTCCGGATGGTCGAGACGCCCGAGCGACTTCGTGACCTATTCCTATGCACCGTTGCTGTGATTTCCACCGTGAACCCCAAGGCGATGACATCTTGGAAGGCGCGAGCGCTCGAGGATCTCTATCTGGCGACCCTCGCTGAGCTCGAGTCGGGTGACACGCCGGTCCAGGCCGAAAGCCGCGTGCTCGAGGTGAAACTCCAAGCGGTAGTGGGGTTTGCGGGAGATGCCGGCCAGGACGAGCTTCACGCCTTCATCGACGAGATGCCCGACCGGTACTTCCTAGGGAACCCGGTCGATGTCGTGCGTCGCCACGCGCGGATTGCCCGGGACCGCAACCCTGATCTCGTGACCGTACGTGTAGGTCCGGGGCCGAGCGACGACGTCGAGGAGGTTGTGGTCGTAAGCGCCGATCGTTCAGGCCTCCTCGCCGATCTGACGGCGGTATTCGCCGCGCACGACCTCTCGGTGCTTGGCGCTCAGATCTATACACGGCAACGTTCGAGTGGCAACGAAGTGTTTGACGTGTTTTGGGTCAAGATCGGCGAGGATACGCCGATGCCTGCTCGGCTCGCCGAGGAGCTCCTGGAGGACATCACGCGCCGCGTGACCAACCGTATCTCCGCCGAGGATCTCATCGCTCGCCAAAGCACGCCACCGCCGTGGTCCGTTCGTCCTAGCCCGGAGGTGCCGACCCACATCAGCGTCGATAACAATGCCTCGGCGAAGTACACCGTCGTCGACGTATTTACTCGAGACCGTGCAGGCCTCCTTCACGAAATCGCCCGGACGCTCCACGAGCTCGACTTGAGCGTTGCTATCTCGAAGGTGAACACCGAAGGGCAGAGCGTCGCAGACGTGTTTTACGTGGCCGACGAGGACGGCAACAAGGTCGAGGACCCGGAGCGACTCAAGCGCCTCCAACGCGTGCTCTACGATCGCATCTTGGCCCTCCATGCCCGGGCCGAAAACCAGTGATAGGTGATAGTGTGGGGGTAGGTGATAGCGCGGGGGCGGTGGGGTGGGACAAATTGCCGGGCCGCAGGCCCGTCCGGGATCAAACGAGAACAGTCCCATTTGTCGTTCTAGTTCTGCTGACGGCGTGCGCTTCGAGTCAGACCCCGCCACCGACGACGCCGGCCAGCGTCGAAGTGGTAAGCCGACCGGCCGCAACACCTGAGGTGCTGCGAGGCGAGCAGCTCTTGGCGAAAGGCCAGGTCAAGGAAGCTTTGGCCGCGTTCAAAGAGGCGATCGAGAACGACTCGCAAGACGCGCGTGCATGGTTGGATCTCGGTCTCGTCTACGAGGAGATGGGAGACCAGTCTAAGGCGGAACAGGCGTACCGCCGCTCCACCGAGATCGACGAAGCCTTCGCCGAAGCGTACAACAACCTCGGGGTCCTGCTTCGTGAGCGCGGCGAGCTCGCCGAGGCGATCCCAATGCTCGAGCGAGCGGCCGCTCTCGACCCGCAGCTCGGGCCTGCCCGCTTCAACTTGGCGCTCGCCTACGAGGACGCTGGCGAGCGCGATAAGGCAGAGCGTGAGTACCTCGCTGCGATCCAAGCACTACCGACCGATCCGATTCCGCGTATCAACCTTGCGATGCTCTACCTCGATATCAGTCGCCCGAATGACGCAGCGGATCAACTCCGAGCCGCCGCGCCAAGGGTGCACGGGGACGTGTTGCTCTCCATCGCCGCGGGCGGGGCGCTTCGGCGCGCTGGGGCGCCCGAGGAGGCGGTTGAAGTGCTTCACGGTGCGCTCGAATACGCTTCCGATCCTCCGCCTACGGAGCTTCTAGCCGAGCTCGCGCTGGCTTTCTATGCGACCGGCCAGCTTCAAGCGGCGGAGAACACCATGCGTCGCGCGGTCGAGCAGTCACCCAAAGATCCGGCGCTCCAATACGCCCTCGGCACCATCCTAGTGAAACGTGGCGAGCTCGACCAAGCGCGCAGGCACCTGCAACGTGTGGTCAAGCTCGATCCCGACGGGCCGTACGCGGATCGTGCCCGCGCGCGGCTACGCACGATTAGGCCGTAGTGTCGCGTCGCCCGAGCCCCACGAGAAACACCTCGTAGCTCTCGTTTCGCGTGGCCTGTGGGCGAATGACCCGGACCTTTCCGAAGACTTCGCGCGCGGCGTTTCGAGCGTCCTCGAACTCTTGCCCCTGGAAGATCTTCCCCACGAACTGACCGCCCGGTTCGAGCACCACGGTCGCCAGCCCAAGTGCCCGCATGAAGAGCTCATAGCTTCGGTATTGATCGGCGTGTCGCTGGCCGCTCGTCTTCGGCGCCATGTCGCTGATGACCACATCGAACGGTCCACCAAGGTCCTCTGGATCGACCGCGAAGGCATCGAGCGCTCGAATCTCTGCGTGCGCGGGCAAGGTAACCTCGGGATCGTTCAGGTCGATTCCGAGAACGTGCCCGCTCGGCCCGACGCGCTCGGCAGCGTACAGCGTCCATGACCCTGGACTCGCGCCCAAGTCCAGTATGCGCTGCCCCTTTCTGAACAGACCGATCCGTCGATCGATCTCCTCGAGCTTGTACACCGAGCGTGCGGGATAGCCCTCACGCCGCGCGCGGCGTCCGTAGCGATCCTGCTTCCTCCGGGGCGGCAGTTAACCCTCGTCGGTTGCGGGTGCAGCGGCTGGCTCTTCCTTGGCCGGAGGCTCGGGAAGCGGCACGGGGGCTTTCTTGATTGCCCCCTTCACTGTTACGAAGGCGTTGCGTGGACCGGGCACACCGCCCTCGACGAGCACGATGTTCTCATCTGGCAGCACACGAGCGATGCGAAGGTTCAAGACGGTGGCCTTCTTGTTGCCATGCTGACCTGGCATCTTCTGGCCGCGGAGCGTGCGCCCCGGAGTCATGTTCATACCGATCGAGCCACCATGGCGCTTGGCTTCGTGCGTGCCGTGGCCGACCGTGCCTGCGCCCGAAAAGTTGTATCGCTTCATGACACCGGTAAAGCCGCGGCCCTTGCTGGTGCCCGAGACGTCGACGAACTGACCCTCCTGAAAGATGTCCGCCGCGCCGAGCTTCTGGCCCACCTCGAAGCGATCGAGAAGCTCCGCGTCGATGCGAAACTCCCGAACTACGCGAGAAACCTCGACGCCGGCCTTCTTGAAAGCGCCCGCCTCGGGCTTGGTCACGAGTTTTTCACGTCGCTCGCCGAAGCCGAGTCGCAGAGCGGCATAGCCGTCCTTTTCAGGGGTGCGCTTTCCCACTACGGTGCACGGCCCCGTCTTGATGACGGTGACGCGTCGCACCTCGCCGTCATCGAGGAAGATTTGGGTATTGCCAAGCTTGGTGCCGATGAGGCCAGGGTTCGTATTCACGGGTCTGCTCGCCTGAGAAAAGGGCCGCAAAGATAGTGAGGGGTTGGGGCGAGTCAAGGCGGTTGCTCGCCGCTGTCACGGTCGGGATTATTCGGCGATTCCGAACACTCGAAGCGCGTTCCGATAGGTCTGCTCGGCCAGCGCCTCTGGATCCTCGCCACGGAGCTCTGCGATGCAGGCTGCCGTGTGGGCTACATAAGCGGGTTCATTGAGTTTTCCGCGTTTCGGGATCGGGGCGAGATAGGGGGCATCCGTCTCGATCAGCAGGGACTCGGCGGGCTGTCGGCGGGCCGCGTCCCGGACCTCAACAGCTTTCTTGAAGGTGACGATACCGCTGAACGAGGACACGAAACCCAGATCGAGGGCGGCGGCCGCAAAGGCCCAGTCCTCGCTGAAGCAATGGATGATGCCACCGACTTCCTTGGCGGATTCCTCTCGGAGAATCCGCAGCGTATCGGTCGGAGCGGACCGCGTGTGAATCATCAGGGGCTTTTTCAGCTCCTTCGCGATCGCGATCTGCGTGCGGAAGGCGGCTTCCTGGGCGAGGTGGGGAGAGTGATCGTAGTGGAAGTCGAGTCCCGTCTCGCCGATCGCGACGACCGACGCGTCCTTGCCCGCTTCGTAAACGGCGTCGCGGAGCTCGGGGGTGAGGTGCTTTGCGTCGTGGGGATGGACGCCCACCGTCGCGGTGATTTGATCGGGATGTTGGTGGGCAAGCTCCACGGCCGAGTTCACCGATTCGACGTCGTTCGCGCATCCGATCGTCGTGATGCGTCGTACGCCTGCCTCCGTGGCACGCGCCAATACGCTGTCGAGCTCTTCGTAGAGTCGCGGGTCGTCGAGGTGACAGTGCGTGTCGAACAGCATGAGAGAAACCGCTACGCAGGGTGATTCGTCTGGCGCATGGAAGCAAGTAAGGCCCGAGCCTCGGGGCTCTGCGGTGCCAGCTGTTCGAGCGTCGCTTCGTAGACCGGCTGCTCGGTGTCAGCGCTTCGCCGTAGAGCCTTGGCGAGGTCGGGAAGCAGCGAAACCAATCCGAGCTCCCCGACGAGCTGGACGGCGTACTGGCGTGCTTCGATCCGCCAGCTTCGCAGGATGCCCCCGATCACACGAGCACCAAGAGGATCCCCGAGTTTCACCAGAGCGCGTGCGGCTGCCGCCCGTAAGATGGGGGAACCAAATCTGCGACGCGCCAACGCTGCCAGTTCTTCCAGCGACGCGTGGTCTTCGAGGTTGCCTAGGCCGATCGCAGCGTCGAACGCGCGGTCGGCGCTGGTGAGCGCGGCCCTGAGCGTCGGCGCGCCCCGCGAGTCGCCGAGCGCTGCAAGGGCACTAGCGGCAGCGAATCGAACGGGGCTCGAGGGATCCTCGAGAAGTGCAGCGATCGCTTCCGCATGGCTCTTCTCGCTGAGCTCCCCAATGCATTCGATCGTGAGGAGGCGCACCTCTTCATCGGTGTCATTCAATCCGAGCGAAAGATGTTCGCGCCGCGCGTTGCCGAACCGAGACAACGTCCAGATCGCCGAAAAACGCATCTCAGGTCGGTTGTCTTCGAGGAGTGCTTCGATGGCCTCGGCCGCTTCGCTCGGCGCCACACGGCCTGCCGCGAGCACCGCAGCCTGTCGTGCACCCACATGCGCGTCGCCGAAGGCTTCGAGTAGACGGGGGAGGGCCTCGCGCGCGCCAAGTTCGCCGACCGCCTCGTACGCGACCTCGCGCACCGCTCCCACCGGATCGGTCGTCAGCGTCAACAGGCCCTCCAGGGCTTCCTCGCGTCGTTCGGGTGTCGGTTTGGCGAGTCGCTCCGCCGCTGCGATGCGGAAGCGTGGGCTCTGTGCGCGAACATCCCGGAGGGCGGCCTCGAGCGTCGGTGCAAGAGGAGGAATCACTTCGCGTGCGATCCGGGCTGAATCTCTTTATCTACCCCGAGGCGCTCCAGGATTGAATGTTCCTGACTCTTGTCGAAGCGGGGAAACAACGGGGTGGCAGCACGGGTCTCGATCCCAGGGCTCAAGCCGCCCCAAGCGCTCGGCCAGAGATCGATGCCCTCGGTAGGCAATAGCCGAGGCATGCCGATCTGGGCGCGGAGCTCGTTGCACTTGTTGGGCATGACCGGGAACAACATGACCGAGAGCCAACGAAGGGTTTCGAGCACGGTATAGCAAACCTGTTCGAGGCGTTGCTGTTCGCCCTGCTTTGCGAGCTTCCAGGGCTCGGTCGAGTCGACGTACTTGTTGGCCGCCGAGACCAACTCCCAGGTCGTGTCGAGGGCTCGGTGAAACGCCAGCGCCTCGAAGTGCCGCCCGGCCTCGTGCGAAGTGGCCTTCGCGCGCTTGATCAGCTGACGGTCGGGCTCCTCGAGCGCATCGATGTCGATGTTGGGGACGCGCCCATCCAAGTTCTTCTTGACGATGCTTGCGACGATTCGGTTCATCAAGTTGCCGAGGCCGTTTGCGAGCTCGCCGTTATACCGGTTGAGTAGATTTCGATGGCTAAAGTCGCCGTCCTGACCGAAGCCGACCTCCCGCATGAAGTAGTAGCGCAGCACATCTGCCCCAAACGCCTCGACCAATGGCCCTGGGGGTAGGAAGTTGCCCAGGGACTTCGACATCTTCTCGCCGTTGACCGTGAGCCAGCCGTGCGCCCAGATCTGACTCGGCACACGAACCCCCGAGCTGAGCAAGAATGCGGGCCAGTACACCGCGTGAAAGCGAAGAATGTCTTTTCCGACGATGTGCGTAATGGTTTGGGCTGAGGTCCAGAACTCGTCGTAGAGCGGCGCCACCCCTTCCGGGGCCGGTCCCCCGAGTGCACTGATGTAGTTCGTCAGCGCGTCGAGCCAGACGTAAACGACGTGCTCGGGATCGTCGGGAACCGGAACGCCCCAGCGAAAGCTGGTTCGCGAGATCGACAGGTCCCGAAGCCCCTCTTTGACGAACGCCTTGACCTCGTTGAAGCGCGCATCGGGCCGTACGAAATCTGGATGCTGGTCATAGAAATCGAGCAAGGGCTGGGTGTAGTCACTCAGGCGGAAGAAGTAGCTCCGCTCTTTGATCCGCTCGACCGGCTGTTGGTGGATCGGGCAGACGTTGCCTTCGAGCAGCTCTTTCTCCGTCTTGAAGGACTCACACCCGACGCAGTACCAATCCTCGTAGTCATCGAGATAGATGTCGCCGTTGTCTTCCATTCTCTTCCAAAGCGTTTGAACGCTTTGGCGATGCTCGGCGGACGTCGTGCGAATGAACCCGTCGTGTGCGCAGTCGAGCTCCTCCCAGGCGGAGCGAAAGGGCGCCGCCATGCGGTTGACGAAGTCTTGCGGCGCCAGCTGCGCTTCCTTGGCGCGTCGCTCGATCTTGAGACCGTGCTCGTCGAGGCCCGTCAGGAAGTACGTGGGGTTCCCTCGGAGGCGCTGGTAGCGGGAGATGACGTCGGCTGCCACGGTCGAATAGGCGTGCCCGATGTGCGGTCTATCGTTGACGTAGTAGATCGGCGTGGTGACGTAGTATGGGCGAGCCATTTTGCGCCCCAGACTAGCCAAATTCGGGACAGGCGCCACTACCGGAGTCCCCGGAGACCAAACAATAGCGCGTCGAGCGCGACCTGACGGTTGGCGTTCTGACGCATGGAGCCGATGCATTCGTGAATCAGCGAAACCCGTGCGGCGGCCTCGCCAGGGTCGATGGAGGCAGCCCTTTGCCGGAGCTCCTCGTTGCGCCCAGAGAAAGCGAGGTCTCCCGGGTCGTTCCCGAGGGACGTTATCGTGAGGTCGCGATAGAAGTTTTGCATCGCGAGGAGAGCCAGCTCGAGGTCATCCCGGCGGCCGAGTTGCTCCGCCAAATCGACGAGCGTCCCAGGACCTGATCCGCGGACCGCTTCGTCGACGGAAAAGACCAAGTCGGTCAGCTCTCCCACCGTGCCGTCGCGCGCCAACGCGAGTGCAACGTCGGCCCTGCCTGCGCTCAAGGCGATCGCCGGGGTGATCGACGCCTCGGGGACCTCCTCTGCCGACAGAATCTCGCGCAGGACGGCTGAGGGCAGGCGTCCAAAACGGAGGCGCTGACAGCGTGACCGAATCGTCGACAGTAGCGAGTCAGGTCGCTCCGACGTCAAGATGAAATGTACGTTGGGTCGTGGCTCTTCCAAAGTCTTTAGGAGCGCGTTGGCCGCTTCCGGTTGGAACTCGGGGAATGAAACGTCGGCTTCTGGAAAGATGAAAAAGGTAGACCCGGCTTCGAAAGGGGCAAACTGCGCGAGGGGCAGGATCTCGTTGCGGAGAACCTCGACCTGAATGTTGCGCTTGCCTTCGTCTCGGGGTCGAAACACGCGAACGTCGGGGTGCGCGCCCGTTTTGATTCGATCGACCATGTGGGGGTCACCGCCCGATACAACATCGGTGGCGATGGCGGTTGCGGCGAGCTCTTTGCCAACGCCGCTAGGCCCGTCGAACAGATAGGCGGAAGCGATTCGTCCGAGATCGCGCGCCCGTCGAAGGGTCTGAACCACCGCCTCTTGCGCCCTCACGATGTCGAGCGCACTCACTTGGCCCCCGTCCCCGTGGTGAAAATCGAAACGGCGATCGTCTGAATCGCGCTAACGACCTCGTCTGGAGACAGGGCGTCGGGGTCGACGAAGGCCTGCATGACGAGCCCGTCAAGCATGCCGATGACGATGCGAGGCAACAGGTTCAGCGGGATCCGCGGCTCCAGCCCGAGCGAGACCAGATGTTCCTCCAGGTACTCTCGAATCTGCTGGGCGCCTAGCGCGTAAAACTCTGCCAACTTCGGCCGGAGCGCCTCGTCGTAGAGACTCAGCGCGAGCAGATCTGCCACGACGAGAGCCTCGTCGGTACGCTGTGCACGTGTGGCCCAAAGCTCCTCGAGTGATTTCCGGAGCGCCTCGAAAGGGTTGTCCGAAGGCGACCACGCTTCGACCGTCCTTGCCTGCACCACATTGCACGCCGCTTCCAAGACCGCGTGAGTCAACGCTTCCTTCGTCGGGTAGTGGTAGTGTAGAGTCCCCTTGCTCATGCCGGCTTCCTTGGCGATGTCGAGTAGACTGGTTCGCGCGTACCCCTGTCGCGCCATCACACGGATCGCCGCGTCGATGATCTGCTGGGAGCTGATCGCGCTTTTCGCGTACACCATCCAAGCGCGAACATGACGCTTGCTCCCGGTGCTCGTCAACCGCCCTGATGACCCGGCATCGATCCCGGATTGTGCTAAGAGACGGCGGGTGAGCGAACCCGGTCATTCGTTACCCCGACTCGTCGAGCTGATGCGCACTCTGCTCGGCCCGAACGGCTGTCCGTGGGATCGCGAACAGACCCTCGAGTCGCTCCGTCAGTACGTGATCGAGGAGGCTCATGAGGTCGTCGATGCGATCGAACGCGGCACGCCAGAGATGCTCCGAGAAGAGCTCGGCGACTTGTTGCTCCAGGTGGTCTTCCAGGCCGCGCTAACCGAGAGGAGCGGGTGGTTCGATGTCGATGGCGTCGTCGATGCGATTTGTGACAAGTTGGTGCGCCGGCATCCTTGGGTGTTTGGGGATCAAGAAGTTACCGACGCGAGCGGAGCGATCGACAGCTGGGAAGCGATCAAATCCAAGGAAAAGAAGGATCGAGGCGCACTCAGTGGAGTGCCGGTCGCGTTGCCGGGGCTGCTTCGTGCCGTGCGCATCGGAGAGAAGGCGAGTGCGGTCGGGTACGATTGGCCGGATGCGGGCGGGGCCCGAGACAAGATCGACGAAGAGCTCCAAGAGCTGGATGACGCGGCTAAGGCCCAGGACATGGCGGCCCTCGAGCACGAGCTGGGCGACCTCCTGTTTGCGCTGGCTACGTATGGGCGCAAACAAGGTATCGACCCCGAAGGTGCGCTCCGAAAGTCGCTGAACAGGTTCTCGGACCGTTTCCGGCATTGCGAGCTCGCCGCGCAATCCGAAGGAAAGGGCCTTCGCGACTACTCGGAAGGAGAGCTCGACGTGTTGTGGGAGCGGGCGAAAGCTGCGGAGCACAGCGACTCCTCGCCCTCGTAATCGTGTACGTTTTCGTAGTCGTGCACCAGGACGGCTGACGAGTGGTCACAGCTTCTTAGGTCCATTCGACTACTTGCGCGCGTGTGGTCCACTCCCGTGGGATCGAAGCAACTGCTCGAGCGTGACGGTGAACGCCGTCACCCCTTGGTTCGCGTCGGTGGTAGGAGCTTAAGAGAGGAGGAAGGAGGGAAAGCCTCTAAGCCAGCCGGCGAAGCCCGGGAAGAGAAAGAGGGCCCTTCGGTCGGCGTCCCCGGCCACCTGGCTCCTGAACATCAGCCTCCCGGCACCTCATCGGTTCGCACGAGCCCGTAGCGCTTCCAGCCCGTCTGAGCGAGCCAAGTACGAGGCTCGGCACACGGTGGCGGGCCGGTCGCCCGAAAGACGTGGCCCACCGGTTCACCCGAGCCGAACGGGTCGACCCATGTTGGAGCCGGTTGTGGCCGACCGAGCTTGCGAAGATGGCGTCGGCGATTGTTGAGCACGTAGGCCATCGCGTGTCGAACCTGCCGCGGCGTCCGGAGCTGTTCGACGTGATACCGATCGGTAAAGACGGTGCCCCGACGGCGCTCGAGCGCCTTGTTGAGCGCCTTGCTCATCCGAATCGAAAGCCCCTGCATGCCCCGCGAGAGCGAGCGCCGGTGCGTCGCCTCGACGATCAGGTGCATGTGGCCGTGTTGGACCGACCAGTGAAGCACCCGCATCCCGAAGCGCCCCTGCGCCCGCGCAATCGACCTCACCAGGGCCCGATAGAGCCGCCCGCTTCGAAGCCGAAGCCTTCGGTCGACCCGAAGCGTCACATGTACCGGCACATAGTGCGGGAGCGCCTGCCGTGTCTCGTGGCCGACGCAGTTACTGGTTCGAGGCCGACCGGCCCCTTCGCGCCGCCCGCCGTGCCGCAACCGATCGAGGTGAAGCTGCGGCTCCCTTTTTCGTCGTCTTCGACGTCGCTTGGGTGGGCGTTGCAACCGCTGAGTGCGCTCAGCCATGCTTTTGAATACTGCAGATATTAATCCAAGTCAAGGGAGATTCCCCAAAAACTACACATGTATGGACCCGTTAGATGACTGACAGTGCGCACACTCCAGCCTGCGAGACGGGGACTTCCTTGCCTTCGCCGGCCAGGTCAACGACGGCCGACCCGCACGCAGCTTGCGACCCTCTCTTAAGCTCCGACCACCGACGCGAGCCAAGTAGTGACGGCGTTAACCGTCAGGCTCGAGCTCCGCCGTTTTGACTACTTGTGACTACTCGTCAGACGACCACGACGCACGACCACGATCACGACCACGACTATGAGGACGTGCAAGAAGAGATAAGTTTAGAGCCGCTCCTCCGGGAATGGCATCACGGCTTGAATTGAATCGGCGTTGACGAGCAGCATCAGCAGCCGGTCGATTCCGAGCGCGTTCCCACCGCTTTCAGGGATTCCATCCTCGAGCGCCCGGAGGAAACGTTCGTCCACTGGATAGACCGGTTTGTTGGCGGCTCGTCGGTTGGCCTGGTCTCGTAAGAGCCTCCGCCGCTGTTCGTCTGCGTTGGTGAGCTCGCCGAACCCGTTGCATAGCTCGATCCCTTGCAGGAACGCTTCGAACCGGTCGGCCTTCCCGTTGGGCTTCAACTTGGCGAGTGAGGCCATCGACGCAGGCCAGTCCGTCACGAAGACCGGTTCATCGCTTCCCAATCGAGGCTGCACCTGGTCGACCCAGATCCGAAAGAACGCTTCGTCATCGCCAGTCAGCGTCTCGAGCTCTACGTTCGCGTACTCGCGAAGGACATCTTCCACGGTGCGGCGCGGCCACGGAATCGAAAAACGGGACTGTACCCGAGCGCTCGGCACTTCGTTCGCGAGGTGTTCGATCAGCTCCTCCGTGTCGCGCATGACGTCTTCGGAGGTAGCGTGTGCGCGGTACCACTCGAGCATCGTGAACTCTCGCTCGTGAAGCGCGCCCTGTTCCTCGGCTCGATGGCTCTTCGTGAGCTGAAAGATCCTTTCGGCGCCCACCGCGAGAAGTCGTTTCATCTGGTATTCGGGGCTCGTGGCCAACCAACCGACGCGCGTGCCGTGTGGGTCGTTCACCTCGAACGCCGAGAGATGAAGGTCGAGGCCCGGGGAGGGCACAACATCGGGGGTTTCGACTTCGAGGAAGTCGCGGTCCTCGAAAAAGCGACGAACCAAACCAAGCAGGCGCGCGCGGAGCTTCAGGATATCGAGCAGGTTCAGCTCCGCGGACGCCGTCACGGCCTTGCTCAGCCTTTGACGCGCTCCACGTACTCGCCGGTTCGCGTATCGACTTTGACCTTATCGGTCGCGTTGACGAAGAGCGGGACGTTGACCTGAAGACCCGTTTCGAGGGTGGCCGGCTTTGTCGTGTTGCTGCTCGTGTCACCCTTGAAGCCCGGTTCCGTCTCAGTAACCTGGAGCTCGACGAACGTTGGAGGCGTGACCCCGATCGGACGCCCTTCGAAGAGCATGATGTCGCACTCGGTTCCGTCCAAGAGATAGTAGACGTTTTCCCCAAGCTGCTCGTTGGTCAACGTGAGCTGCTCATAGCTCCGTGTGTCCATGAACACCCGGGCATCTCCGTCCGAGTAGAGGTATTGCATGGTTCGTTCCTCGGTGTCGGCTCGCTCGAGCTTCTCACCGCTCTTGAAGGTCCGGTCGATGACCGCCCCGGTGATCATGTTCTTGATTCGGGTGCGGACGAACGCCTGGCCCTTACCCGGCTTTACGAACTGATGGTCGACGACGGCATACGGCACGCGGTCGATGAGCATTTTGAAACCCTTCTTGATGTCTGAGGTGTCTGCCATGGCGCTATTTCTCTCGGATTTGCTGGGAGGCGACCAGCAGGTAGCTCGGGGCATCGGGTGTTGGGGTGCTCTCAGCCGTGATGCGCATCTCGAACACACGGAGCGAGGTCGGGACGCTCGCGCGACCGATACGAGCCGCAGCGTCGTACTCGAGGGTGGTTTGCCGCTCAGGATCCTCGCCGACGACAAACCAGAGCACGTAGTCCGTGAGCCCCGCTTCGATTTGGTCAGGCGGCGGAAGCTGGTCGAGTTGCACCGTCACGAGGATCTGGTTTTTGTCGATCTTTTCGATCTCGACATCGCCATGCACGGACGGAACGTCGGCGCTTCCTACGACCGCATAGTCGGCCGGACGGTGGCAGCTAATGGCCGCCAAGACCGCGAAGAGAAAGATGAATCGCAACCCCAACAGATTCTCCTAGGCTCGGCTTTTAGGCGGCGTCTGGGGGTCCGTCAAGCGCCGGTCCTTGCCTCATGTGCGCCTCGGCGGTAGTTCGCTCCACATGCGAGACGTCGAAGACGAGGTGCGAGAGATCAAGAAAGAGATCGTCGAGAGCCGTGGCCTGATCATCAAGACCAACAACCTGGTCAATGCGCTGGGCGCCGATATCAAGTCGATCGCGAAGCGGCAGGCGGGATATGAGCGACGGTTCAAGTGGGACAGCGGGATCGCGCTCGCGGTGATCGGGGTGCTGACCTTCGCGGGCCTCAAGCTCTACTACGACGCGCAAATGGCGTCCTATCGCTCAGATATGAACAACGCCGAGACGGCCGCCGAAGAGCTTCGACTCGATCTCGGCGACGAGGTCCGTCGGACCTCCGGCCGGGCCAGTGCGGCAGCGAAGGCTGAGAGGTACTACGAGCTGATTCGAGTACGGAAGCGGGCTGAGGTCGTCCGGCAGTACCCGGCGATGTCGAAGGAAGCGCTGTCTCCTGTCGAGGCCGCGGTGTTTCGAGATTTCGAGCAGCAGTTTCGCCAGGACTTGTCCCTCGAGGTCTATAAGAAGGGGCTCGTGCTTGCTGAGGGTCGCAAGTACGCCGACGCCATCAAGAGTTTCGAGCAAGCGATCGAGCTCGATCCTAATGGCTCCCACGTTCCGGCGATCCGGTCCGCCTTGGCGTTTGCGCTGCGTAAGGATGGAAGGCCTGCCGAGGCTCTCGTGCTCGCCCAACAGGTTGCCCAACAAGAAACCGATACCGCGTTGCAACCCGATGGTTGGTGGTTGACCGCGCTTTCAGCGCGCGACCTGGGCGATCTAGACACCTCGCGCGATGCGCTGCGCATCCTGATCAACAAGTGGCCGCGCTCGGCACTATCGAGGGATGCACGACCGATGCTGCGCGCCGTGACCAAGGAGATCTACCTCGGGAAGAGAGCGGTGACAGGAACGCCGCCGGCAGAGTAGGGGCTGGACCTCTCGAGCCCGAGCACGTTCACGTGTACGATACCTGGTGGTCGACTCACGCCGTGACGTGTGGCAGGTTCGCTTCCGATGGCTCGGCCGCGTGTAGCATTTGTCGGTTCCGGCGGCGCGGCGAAAGGCGTTGCTCACATCGGGGTGCTGCGCGCGATGGAAGAGCTTGGTATCGAGGCCGATATCTGCGTGGGCGCTTCTGCAGGAGCGATCGCAGGGGCTTTCTACGTGCAGGGCTATACTCCGGGCCAGATGATCGACTGGTTTCGCCCGTTCTGGCGCCGAGGGCTCGAGGACCCGCCTCTCAAGGCCCGCTATTTCTTGGGCCTCCCGAATCGCGAGCAACGGCAAAGTTGGGGCTATCTGACGAGCGGCCTCTTCTCGATCGATCGTTTCGAGCAGTTCGTCGCCGAGCAACTGCCGACCGACGATTTTCGCGAGCTGGACAAGCATCTTCTGGTCACAGCGGCTGACATCGACGGCCGAGGCCGGGTCGTCTTCGGTCGCGGATATCGCGAAGACGTCCCGATCAGCAAAGCCGTGGCAGCGTCATCATGCGTACCGGTGCTGTTCCGTCCCCACAAGATTGACGATCGCTTCTACGTCGACGGGGAAGTCGTCCGCACTCTGAGCATCGATCTCGCGGTTGAGGCCGGTGCTGACGTCGTCATCATCTCGAACGTATACCGTCCGCACGTGAGCCGCGTCGGCAGCCCCTCTCTGGTCTACCAAGGCGCCGCCGCTGTTGCCCGCCAGTCGCTGAACATCATCCTCCACGAAAAAGAGAAGCGCGGCATCGACCTAATCCACCGGATGTACCCGCAGATTCAGGTGCTCGTGGTCTCGCCAGATTTGGGGCGTCTGCCGTTTACCTCGAGGCTCCACGCCGGGACCATGCTCCGACGCGGCTACAGGGACGCCCTGCGCGTCCTTGCCAAAGCGAAGCGCCGCGGCGTGTTCGAGGTCGTGCCAAACGTGAGAAGTATCGGCGAAGCGTAGGGACACTCAGAGAATCATCACGATGACCCAAAAGCCGACGATCATTTACACGAAGACCGACGAAGCACCCCTCTTGGCGACCCACTCGTTGCTCCCGATCATTCGGGCCTTCACCGCGCCTGCGGACGTCGCCGTCGAGCTCCGCGACATCTCTCTTGCCGGCCGGATCCTTGCAAGCTTCCCTGAGGTTCTCACGGACGCCCAACGAGTCGACGATGCCCTGGCGGAACTTGGCCGTCTTGCGAAAACGCCTGAGGCGAACATCATCAAGCTGCCGAACATCAGTGCCTCGGTGCCGCAGCTCAAGGCCGCCGTCGCAGAGCTGCAAGCGAAGGGCTTCACGGTGCCGGACTACCCGGAAGAACCGAAGACAGACGAGGAGCGTGCGACCGCGCAGCGCTACGGAAAGGTCAAGGGGAGCGCCGTCAACCCACTCCTCCGTGAGGGCAACTCGGACCGCCGCGCGCCGCATGCTGTCAAGGAGTACGCGCGTAAGAACCCGCATCCGATGGGGGCTTGGGCGAGTGGCTCGAAGACGCATGTGTCCACCATGAGTGCCGGAGACTTCCGCCACACCGAGAAGTCGATCACCTTGCCCGCGGCCACCACCGTACGCATCGAGCACGCAGCCAAAGACGGCTCGACCACGGTGCTGAAGAAGGGCCTTGCACTCCTCGAGGGCGAGATCTTCGATGGTTCCTTCATGAGTAAGCAGGCGCTCCTCACGTTTCTCCGAGAACAGGAGCGCGACGCGCGAGAGCTGGGCGTCCTCTTTTCCCTCCACCTGAAGGCGACGATGATGAAGGTCAGCGACCCGATCATCTTCGGTCACGCCGTTCGCGTTTTCTTCGCCGACCTCTTCGACAAACACGGCGCGATCTTGGAGGATCTCGGGGTCGACCCGAACGACGGTTTCGCCGAGGTGCTGGCACGCATCGGAACCCTCCCGGAGGACAAACGTGCAGAGATCGAAGCCGATATCCGTTCCGCGTACGAGAGCGGGCCCGCGCTTGCGATGGTGAATTCGGACCTGGGGATCACCAACCTCCACGTCCCTAGCGACATCATCGTCGACGCTTCGATGCCGGCGATGATCCGCAGCTCCGGGCAGATGTGGAACGCCAAGGGCGATACCCAGGACGCCAAGGCGGTCATTCCCGACAGCAGCTACGCGGGCGTCTACCAGGTGGTCATCGACTTCTGCAAGGCGCACGGCGCGTTCGACCCGACGACCATGGGTAGCGTCCCGAACGTCGGCCTGATGGCGCAGAAGGCCGAGGAGTACGGCTCGCACGACAAGACCTTCGAGATCGTGACTGATGGCGTGGTGCGAGTGGTCGATGACAAGGACGAAGTGCTCATGGAGCACGAGGTCGGCGCTGGCGACATCTGGCGCGCTTGCCAAACGAAGGACGCGGCGGTGCGCGACTGGGTCGGCCTTGCGGTACGCCGCGCACGCGCAGCCGGTGACCCGGCGGTCTTCTGGCTCGACGAGACACGACCACACGATGCGCAGCTCATCGCCAAGGTGAAAGCCTACCTTCCGGATCATGACACCGAGGGCTTGGAGATCCACATCATGGCGCCGGTCGAAGCCACGTGCTTTTCCCTCGAGCGGATCAAGCAGGGCAAGGACACCATCTCGGTCACCGGTAACGTCCTGCGCGACTATCTCACCGACCTCTTCCCGATCCTCGAGGTAGGCACGAGCGCCAAGATGCTCTCGATCGTGCCCCTGATGAACGGTGGTGGTCTATTCGAGACGGGGGCGGGCGGTTCGGCGCCCAAGCACGTGCAGCAGTTCGAAAAGGAGAATCACTTGCGCTGGGACTCGCTCGGCGAATTTCTCGCCCTGTCGGCGTCGCTCGACTTCCTCGCCGAGCGCCACCAGGACCCGAAGGCCAAAATTCTCGCTGACACCCTCGACGCGGCCGCAACCAAGTACTTGCTCGAGAACAAGTCGCCGTCGCGCAAGGTGCACGAGCTCGACAACCGCGGTAGCCACTTCTACCTCGCGCTGTACTGGGCTCAGGCACTGTCTGAATCGGGGGACGCCGATCTCCGAGCGCGGTTCGCGCCGGCGGCGAAGGTGCTGGCGGAGAACGAGGCGAAGATCGTTGCCGAGTTGATCGAAGTCCAGGGTCATCCGATGGAGATCGGTGGCTACTACCTCCCGGACGAAGAGCTGGTCGCGAAGGCAATGCGCCCGAGCGCGACGCTGAAACGCGATCATCGACCGAGTTTGAGGAGGAGGCACGCTGAACGCTGGCGCTGCCTCCGATACTGGGGAGTCGCTCATGGAATCACCGAACGTTTACATCAGGGCCCGGAGGGTCGTGCGGGAGCAGGATAAGGCGCTTGCCGACCAGATGAAGAGGGCCGCGCAGAGCGTGGTGCTCAACATTGCGGAGGCGCGAGGGAGTGATGCGGGGAATGCGCGGTCCCGCTTTGCTACGGCATGTGGGTCCGCCAAGGAAGTCCGGGCCGCTCTGCACATCGCAGGCGACTGGGGGTACATCGAGGCAGAGATGGCGACCCACCTCGACGAGAAGCTCGATCGGGTGTGTGCCATCACGTGGTGTTTGGCCCGACAGCCCTAACGGCCGGAAAACCTCCAGGACATCGCGCAGACCTCATCGAGCACGATGTCCACCTTTGCCGATCGGGCTTGACCGATGTAGCCGTACGCAACCGCAAGCTGAAGTCCCGCACGGACCTCTTCCGCTTCCTGAGGATGGGAAGAACCCCCTGCAGTCCCTCTGCTGCCTGAAGTGCTTTCTGTTGAACGATGAGTCCCTCAGAAAGGAAATCACGATGCAGGCTTGTGATCACGCTGACACTGAACGCTGGCGCTGGCCCTGAGCGCTGGCCCTGAGCGCTGACGCTGACGCTGAACGCTGACGCTGAACGCTGACGCTGTCGCTGAACGCTGTCGCTGACGCTGGCGCTGGCGCTGACGCTGACACTGACGCTGGTGCCGCTACTCGGTCTGCTCAACCGCCCACTTTGCGTAGGGGCCGCTCACATCTGACGCCGACACGGCGATGAGCTCCGGGACTTCGTACGGGTGGTGCTCGTGGATCCATTTGTCGATGGTTTCGAAGCGTGACCGCTGCGTCTTGATGAGCATCTGGACTTCTGAGCTCACCTCGAGCTTGCCTTCCCAGCGATAGAACGAACGCACGCCGGGGATCACTTTGACGCAGGCGGCGAGCCTTTTCTCGACCAATCCCGAAGCAAGGCGTTCTGCCGTTTCGTGGTCGGGGACAGTGCAAAAGACGACGATGAGCTCGTTTTGGTCGGTCACGAGCTCGAGTCTACTCAAAGAGTGTGAACCGTCACGTCGAGCCTGCGGTTGATGACCGCGACCGAGCGTTCGGGCAGCATTTCGTAGCCCACGGGCGCGTCCTTGACGTCGCTGACAACCATGACGTACCGCATCTGCGTGCTCCCCTTCGGAGGCGGTGTGTAGTCGTCGGGTGGGTCGTGCATGCCCTGGCGTTCGACGTAGGCCATGGGTGCGCCATTGCGGAGGGCGTACATCGAGCGGCCGTTGGTGAGAATGAAGCTCAGGCTGTTGTCGGCCGCGCCAACCTCGGCGGTGAGCCGTTCGACGAGCGCCACCGCAGTGGTGATCGCAGTCAGAGCGTGTGCTTCGTTGACGTCCGGGTTGTCGAGCTGCCCTGCGTCATGAAGGAAGGTCAGCACGGTGTGGAACAGATACTCGCTGTCGGTCTGCCCTCGGATGTTGCGACGAATGAAGTCTGGGATCGTCTCGGCGAGATTCGTGCGAATCGAGTCGAACCTGCCGATCGTTCCCTCGTGCGCGAAGAGCCACTGCCGCATGCGGAACGGGTGCGCGTTCTCCGCGCGAAAATCGCCAACGGTGGGTTGCCGTAGGTGCAGCACGGCGCAATCAGAGTGCACTTCGCCAGCTATGTGCTCCCAATCCACACGTTCGGCTGCGCGCGTCGGGCGCTTCTTATGAAGCACTTCGTCGCCATGATAAAAACCAATCCCCCAGCCGCTCGCGCTTGGGGGTGCTGTTTTTTGGTTCAACACCGCACGCTCTTGGTGGAGCGCATCGCGCATTCGATCCGACCGGTTCGCCACATACCCGATGAGCCTACTCATTGATTCACCATCGGAAGGTAAGTGGAATGAAACATCATCGATCGATATGAACAAAATACCACGCTACGCGATCTGTATCAATGAAACGGGTGTCAGACGGTTGCATACACGCGTGCACAAAATGGGCGGTCGCAAAGCTTTGTGGTAGCGAGTAGTATGTCCGTTGCGTTCGACGGTGCGTTGGATGACTACATTCAGCACTTGCGTGTGGAGCGTGGCCTATCGCAACACACAGTGGACGGGTATGCGCATGATCTCGGACGTTTCGGCGCGCGCTTGGCGGACGATAAGACGCCCCTCGCCAAAGTCGATGAGGTCACCGTGGCTGGATACTTGGTTACATTGTCGCACGAGGGCCTCAGTGCTCGTACCCAGGCCCGAGCCTTGAGTGCGATTCGAGGTTTCTTCCGGTTCCTCGTGCAGGAAGATCGGCACAACGGTGATCCTACAGAGCTACTGGAAGGGCCGCGCCTGCTCCGCAAGCTCCCGGACGTTCTGAACCGCGACGAGATCTTGCGGCTGCTACAAGCCCCTGCCGGTGACAAACCAAACCGGGTCCGCGATCGCGCGATGCTGCACACCATGTATGCCGCCGGGCTGCGCGTGAGTGAGCTCGTGGAGCTCGACCTTGGGGACGTGAATCTGGCTGAGGGTTTCCTTTCGGCGTTCGGCAAGGGCAAGAAGCGACGCATCGTCCCGATTGGCGAACATGCGCGGGTCGCGATTGCGCAATACCTCGCCGAGGTGCGGCCGAAGTGGGCGCGTCCCGCAAGTCGCGCCTGCTTTGTCACAGCCCGCGGCAAATCGATGACCCGTCAGGGCTTTTGGAGCATCGTGAAGAAGTACGCTCGAGCGGCGGGGATCACCAAGCAGATCTCGCCACACAAGCTCCGGCATTCGTTCGCCACGCACCTCTTGGAAGGTGGGGCTGACCTTCGCTCCGTTCAAACGATGCTCGGGCACGTCGATATCTCGACGACGCAGATCTATACCCATGTGAGTGGCGAGCACCTTCGCAAAATGCACGAGCGGTATCATCCGCGAGGTTGAGGATGATCATCAGTTCAGGTCATTCTGCCAAACAATCGCCGGACTGTAGATCAGTCGGTATCCTTTTGAGGGATGTCGACGTTCGACGTGTGGGTGATTCGTTTTTCGCCGGGTGGACTTTCACCCGCTGAGCGGTTGAAGAACGCGTTCGGTATCGATGACACCAGCGCGCAGTCGCTTGAGAAAAACCTTCCGCGGGTCGTGAAGCACGGCGTGGGCGCTAAAGAAGCAGGGGAGATGCGAAAGGTCCTCGAGTCCATCGGGGCGGTGGTCGAGTGTCGCCCTTCTCGAGAAGCCAAGCCTTCCGGGCAGGCTGGGCCGGCGGTGTTCCAGCGGCCCGCCGAAGATCTCTTGCCGGGCCGGGTGTCGGCGATCGATCCGTTCGCGCCTGTGACTGAAGCCGGCGTTCCGAGGATTTCAGTCGACGATCCCGTGGCTCCGCCGTCACCAGCGATGAAGTCCGATATCTCCGGAGCCGTTCGTCCGCCCGACGCTGCGCCTTCACGTTCGGTCGATGACGTAATCCGCGCGAAGTCGCATGAGCAACAACGGAAGGTATTCCTGAAGCGAGCTACGGGGACGATCGTGGCAGGCGTGGCCATCCTGTCGATCGGTTGGTTCATGGGGAATTCCGTTTTCCGCGGGGACGCCGATTTCGTGGGCATCGCTTTCGACGGGGTGGGAATCTACTTCTTCGGCGTCGGCGTTTGGGACATGCTCACCACGCTCAGGAGCTAGCGACCATGCAGATCACAATCCCGAAGGTGCTTTGGTTGATCGCGGCATTGGGAATTGCATGGGGTGTCAATACGTCGCGGCAGCAAGCCGCCATGCGCGGGCTCGACGCTGCGCGGGGAGGTGACCGGGACGCGGCCGAGAGTTGGCTCGACCGAACGCTCCGGGAGAGCCAGTGCGACCTTCACGAGGCCAAGGTCTACTTATCGTCCTCGACGCGGCGATACGTTCGCCGGCCGGACTATGTCGAGACGTTCGTCCGGAAGCTCTACGATGGCGGTGCACTCCGGGTCGAGGTATGCGATTCGGATGCCCTGGGCTTCAGGTTCGCCCACTACCTGGTCGTGACACTTCCCGAAGATCCGCGTAGTCAAGAGGGCGTCATCGCCGATGCCCAGAGCTTCGTCCGGCGCGATGCGGTCGTCTATCGCGGCGTGACCTCGGAGGAAGTCGAAGCCATCGTGCGTGGTTCGACCCTCGTCGGTGAGACCCGCGTGCTCGTCGATTTACCCGCTGAAGCACGGTAGTCCCTGGTTCAGGCGCCTCTACAGCGTTGTGCTATAGGCCGGGCGCTGTGAACATTCACGAGTACCAGGCCAAGGAGTTGTACCGGCAGTATGGAATCCCGGTGCCGCAGGGCATCGCCTGTATGTCGGTCGAGGAAGCGACTGCAGCGGCGAAGAAGCTCATCGAAGAGACCAGCAGCGAGGTCGTCGTCGTCAAGGCACAGATACACGCAGGAGGTCGGGGCAAGGCCGGCGGCGTGAAGGTGGTCAAGGGCGTCGAAGCGGCGACAGAGGCGGCCACCGACATTCTGGGCAAGACCTTGGTGACGCACCAGACGGGACCCCACGGCAAGGTCGTGCAGCGGCTTCTGGTCGAGCAGGGTCTCGCGATCAAGAGCGAGCTCTACCTTGCGCTCGTCGTCGATCGAGAGGCTCGCCGCGTTGCCATCATGGTCTCGACCGAGGGCGGGATGGACATCGAAGAGGTCGCGGCCAGCACCCCCGAGAGGATTCACACCGTGCACATCGACCCGGCGGTTGGCCTTCAGGGATACCAGATTCGACAGCTCGCCTTTGCACTCGGCCTATCGAAACAGGAGCAAAAGGGGTTCGGCAAGCTTCTCAGCGGACTCGCAAAGCTCTTCATCCAGGAAGACTGTTCGATCGCCGAGATCAATCCGCTCATCCTCACCGAGGACGAACAGGTCATCGCCCTCGATGCCAAGGTGAACTTCGATTCCAACGCCGAGTTCCGGCACGACGACTTCTGGAATTCGGTGCGCGACCTCTCCGAGGAGGCGCCGACCGAGACCGAAGCCAAGAAAGCGGGGCTTACGTACATTCAACTCGACGGCAACATCGGCTGTCTCGTCAACGGCGCTGGCCTCGCGATGAGCACGATGGACACGATCAAGTACTATGGCGGCGAGCCGGCGAACTTCCTCGACGTTGGCGGCGGCGCCGACCAGGAGGCTGTCACCAAGGCGTTCAAGATCATCCTTCAATCTGACGCTGTGAAGGGAATTTTCGTCAACATCTTTGGCGGCATCATGCGCTGCGACACCATCGCTAACGGCGTCGTGGCCGCGACCAGGGAGCTCGGCCTCGAGGTCCCTCTCGTCGTTCGGCTCGAGGGGACCAAAGTCGAAGAAGGGCGAAAGATCCTCGATCAGTCGGGGCTCGCTATCACCTCGGCGGTCACCATGGCCGAGGGCGCCCAGAAGATCGTCGAGTTGGCGCAGGGATAACCGGAATGTCGATTCTCGTAGACAAGAACACCAGGCTCGTCGTGCAGGGTATGACCGGGAGCGTCGGTCAGTTCCACACGGAGCAGATGCTTCAGTACGGCACCAAAGTGGTGGCCGGGGTCACTCCGGGTCGGGGAGGCGAGTCCCTCATGGACGTCCCTGTCTTCGACACGATGCGGGACGCCGTGAAGCAGACCGGCGCCAACGCGTCCTGCATCTTCGTGCCGCCGCCCTTTGCCGCGGACGCGATCCTCGAGGCCATCGATGTGGAGATTCCCCTGGTTGTGACGATCACCGAGGGCATCCCCGTGATGGACATGATCAAAGTTCGACGCATTCTAGATTCACAGGACAAGACCTGTCTCATCGGGCCAAACTGCCCAGGGGTCATCACTCCGGACCAGTCTAAAATCGGCATCATGCCGGGCCACGTCCACAAGGCTGGTCGCATCGGCGTCGTATCGAAAAGCGGCACTTTGACCTACGAAGCCGTCGGTCAGCTCACCGCGCTCGGCATTGGCCAGAGCACTGCGGTTGGGGTTGGCGGTGACCCGATCAACGGCACCGACTTCATCGATGTCCTGAGGCTCTTCAACGAAGACCCCGGCACCGATGGGGTGATCTTGATCGGGGAGATCGGCGGTAATGCCGAAGAACAGGCCGCCGTCTGGATCAAAGAGAACTTCCGCAAGCCCGTCGCCGGCTTCATCGCAGGCCGGACTGCACCTCCGGGCAAGCGTATGGGGCATGCGGGCGCTATCATCAGCGGCGGCAAAGGCACCGCAGATGCGAAGATCGCGGCCCTCGAGGATGCCGGCGTGAAGGTCGCGCCAACGCCGTCCGATATGGGCACCACCCTGAAGAGCCTTCTCTAAGAAGGGAGAGAACGATGTCGAAGAAACCGAAGCGTGTCGTGATCACCGGAGCCGCGGGTCAGATTGGCTACAGCTTGCTCTTCCGTATTGCGGCTGGTGACATGCTGGGCGATGACCAACCCGTCATCCTGCAACTGGTCGACATCCCGCCAGCGATGAAGGCGGTCGATGGCGTCATGATGGAGCTCGAAGACTGTGCGTTCCCGCTGCTCGCGGGGATGGAATCGAGTGATGATCCTGCCGCAGGCTTCAAAGACGCCGATGTGGCTCTGTTGGTAGGCGCTCGGCCGCGTAGCAAGGGCATGCTCCGGAAAGATTTACTCGAGGCGAATGGGGGCATCTTCATCGGGCAGGGCAAGGCGCTCAACTCGGTGGCCAGCCGGAACATCAAAGTGCTCGTAGTAGGCAACCCCGCGAACACCAACTGCTACATCGCCATGAAGAACGCGCCCGACCTCGACTCCTCGTGCTTCACTGCGATGGTTCGGCTCGATCAAAATCGCGCCATGTCGCAGGTGGCCACCAAGACCGGTCGCCCGGTGACTGATGTCAAAAAGGTCACCATCTGGGGCAACCATTCAGCCACCCAATACCCCGACCTCTTCAACGCGGAGATCGACGGCAAGAGCGTCGCGGCCATCATCGACGACCAGAGCTGGATCGAGGACGATTTCATCCCGACCGTGCAGCAGCGGGGCAAGGCGATCATCGATGCGCGCGGTCTCTCGAGCGCCGCCTCCGCGGCCAATGCGGCGATCGACCACATCCACGACTGGGCGCTCGGCACCCCAGAGGGTGACTGGGTGTCGATGGCGGTCCCTTCCGACGGGAGCTACGGCGTTCCCGAGGGCATCGTCTACGGCTTTCCCTGCACCTGTAAAGAAGGGAACTGGTCCATCGTCCAGGGGCTCGAGATCAACGACTTCAGCCGCGCCAAGATGGACGCAACCGCCGGCGAGCTTCAAGAGGAAGCTGCCGCCGTCGCGCATTTGCTTTAGGCTCTCGGAACCTAAGGGCTAGGGGTCCACGATGCGAAAGCCACGATTGGTCGAAGAGCATGAAGCTGCGGGGCGACTGATCGTAGTCGAGGGACACCACATCTTCGTTCGAGAAGAGGGGCAGGGCGAGCCCGTCCTGTTGTTGCACGGCGTGCCTTCGAGCTCCTTCCTTTTCCGCAAGATGCTCACGCCGATCGCCGAGGCCGGCTTTCGCGCCATCAGCTTCGATTTCCCGGGCGTCGGGTTGAGCGACAAGCCGAAGAACTTCGAGTACGACTGGCATGCGCTCGCGAAGTGGGTAGGGCGTGTGGTCGACGCGCTCGAGCTGCCCCCTGTTCATCTCGTCGTGCACGACGTGGCCGGCCCGATCGGAATCGAGTGGGCTATCCACAACCCGGTCAAGTTGCGATCGATCACGATCACCAACACGCTCCTCGACGTTGCCCATTCCATCCCACCGTTTCCGATGTGGACCTTTCGGGTGCCGGTTCTGCGGCACGTCGTCTTCTCGACGATGAACACCCCGACCGCGCTGCAGCTGTTCCGTCAAACCGGGGTCAAGAACCCCGAAGCGATCGATGAAGACACCGCAGCGAGCTACATCTATTTGCTCAAGTCGAACGGGGGGCACCACAGCTTCCTCGAGATCATGGCTGGGTTCGACTTGACGGAGCAGCATCGCGACTGGCTCCGAGATGGCCTGCTAGCGATCGACAAACCGATGCAATTGATCTGGGGCGAACACGAGGTCGCGATCCCCAAGGGCCAGCTCGACTACATCTGCCAAGCGTTTCCGCTCAGGGCGGAGCACATGGTCGACGCTCGCCACTTCCTTCAAGAGGAGCAGCCCGAGGTCATCGCGGCGCATATCACCTCGTTTGCCAAGGGCATTGCCGACCAACCAAAACGCGCTACAAACGCGCCGAGCTGATTCCAGAACCATCCGGAAAGAGAAGCCACGATGGCCGTCGAACGCACCCTCAGCATCATCAAGCCCGATGCTGTGGAGCAGAACAATATCGGTAACATCCTCGCCATGATCCAGGGCGCAGGGCTCCGGATCATCGGCATGCGTATGCTTCACCTGAGTCGCGCCGAGGCCGAGGGCTTCTACGAGGTTCACAAGGATCGCCCGTTCTTTGGCGAGCTCGTCGAATTCATGACGCGGGGCCCAGTAGTGGTGAGCGCACTCCAGGGCGACGCCGCCGTTGCGCGTTACCGTACGCTCATGGGCGCGACCAATCCAGCCGAGGCGGACGAGGGCACGATTCGCAAGGCTCATGGCACCGACATCGGCGAGAATGCCTGCCATGGCTCGGACAGCGTCGAAAACGGTAAGATCGAAGTCGCGTACTTCTTCCCCGAGTACCTCCTCAAGTAGCCGATGGCCGACGCAACCGAAAACCAGCTACGTCCGTTGATCGAGCAGGCCTTCGAAGATCGCTCGAAGCTCGAGGACGCGCAATACCGGGAGGCCGTCGAGGAGACCATCGCGCTCCTTGACCAGGGCAAGATCCGAGTCGCCACCCGCGGGGATGACGGAGAGTGGACGGTTCACGCCTGGGCCAAGCAGGCCATCCTCCTCTACTTTGGCGTTCGAAGTATGGAGCGCGTTCAAGTTGGCGCGTACGAGTATCACGACAAGATTCCTCTCAAGAAGAACCTCGACGCGCAGGGCATTCGCGTCGTTCCCCCAGGCACGATTCGCTACGGCGCACATATGGAGCCCGGGGCGATTCTCATGCCTGGCTACGTGAACATCGGTGCGTACGTGGGTGCCGGCTCGATGGTTGACACCTGGGCCACCGTCGGTTCGTGCGCCCAGGTCGGCAAGGGCGTCCATCTTTCGGGCGGGGTTGGCCTCGGTGGCGTGCTCGAACCCCTCGGAGCCACTCCGGTCATCATCGAAGACGGCGCGTTCATCGGCTCCCGATCCATCGTCGTGGAAGGCTCGCGCGTTGGCGAAGAAGCCGTTCTCGGTGCCAACGTAGTGATCACGGCGAGCACCAAGATCATCGACGTTACCGGCAGCGACCCAGTCGAGATGCAGGGCTACGTCCCGCCGCGCTCGGTGGTCATCCCCGGCACGCGCATCAAGAAGTTCCCGGCAGGTGAGTATCAGATCCCTGTCGCGCTGATCATCGGTCGGCGAAAGGCGAGCACCGACAAGAAGGTGTCGCTCAACGACGCCCTACGAGACTTCGGCGTCTCCGTCTAGCGTGCGGATCTTTTCGCTTGTGGTCGGCTTACGTCCTCGTTCGCTCCCTGCGAGGTACAGACGTACCTCTCAGTCGCTCTCTGCGGGCGCGCTCGACCACAAACGAAAATCTCTCGCACGCTAGTTTGTTGGAGCTCAGAGCTCAAGCTCAGGTATCGGCGGGGAGGGCTGGGGGATTATTTCTTGCCCACTGGTATGCCATGTAGGACGACACCAGGTGGCAAACCCAACCGAGCATCCCTCCGGTGCCGAGCCAGAAGCCCGGCGTGATGATCAGCCAAACGATCCCGCGCAGGAACTTGCCGTTGTAGATCTGGCCTGTGCCAGGAAGGACGAACGAGAGAATAGCCGCAACTCCAGGACGGTCCATGCACGCAAGGTGGGTCGACCTGCGGGATTGTCAATCACGACCTGGATTGCGCCGCGCTCCAAACTCTGACACGCATCAGGATCGTGAAGCTCCCCGCACACACACTGACCGCCCCCGACCACCCGATTGCGCGTCTGCCGCACGAATGGGAGGAGACGCTCACGTCCTGGGGCGAGCCCGCGTACCGTGGTCGGCAAGTGTTCGAGTGGATCCATCGCCATGGCGTTCTCGATCCCGACGAGATGGGCAATCTCCCGAAGGCGTTGCGGGCGCGACTCCAAGAAGACGGGGTCTCCTGGCCGCTAGCGTTGGTGTCGTCCCATGTGTCGAGCGACCGCACCAACAAGTTGCTCGTCGGCATGCCGGACGGAGAGCGAGTCGAGACGGTCCTCATTCCCCAGCTTCAAGACTCGAGCGTCGTCACCCAATGCATTTCGAGTCAAGTGGGCTGCGCCATGGGCTGCGTGTTTTGCGCTTCCGGCGTAGCGGGATTGAAGCGTCAGATGAGCGCGGGGGAGATCGTGGCCCAGGTATTGCTCGGGCGACGAGAGCTCGAACCCGGCCAGCGCATCCGCAACGTGGTGTTCATGGGTATGGGGGAACCGCTTCACAACTATGACGCCCTTGCACGGGCCCTCGTCCTGCTGACCCATTCTGACGGCATCGATCTTTCCAAGCGCCGGGTCACCGTATCGACCAGCGGTTTGGCTCCCCAGATCGATCGCCTCGGTCAGGACTTCGGCGGGCAAGTGCAGCTGGCCGTTTCGCTTCACGCGGTTCGAGACGTGGATCGCAGCGCGATCATGCCGATCAATCGAAAGCACGGCCTCGACGAGTTGATCGACGCTCTCCGGCGCTATCCGCTTTCGAAACGTCAGCGCATCACCATCGAATATACCCTGATCCAAGGCGTTAACGATTCGGTCCGAGATGCGAACGCCATGGTGGATCTTCTGCGCGGCATCCCGGTCAAAGTGAACCTCATCCCGATGAATCCGATCAGCGCATCCGATTTGCGAGCGCCCGACGCTTCGCAGGTGGCACGCTTTCAGGACCGCCTGACCGCGCGTGGCTTGTCGGTGTTCGTTCGAAAAACGCGTGGCGACGACGTTGCAGCGGCCTGCGGTCAGCTCGCATTTCACGGCGAGGGCCCCCGCAAAACGAGACAAGCCTCGTCGCGGGGCTAGACCGGTCTAGAGGCTGCCGCGAGCTTCGAGGGCTTTGATGATGTCCGGGAGCTCTTTGTCGATGTCTTCTGGCGTCTTGATCGGCTGAAACCGTGCGTCGGGGCCGTGTCGCTCGACGCGAAGGAACGCCGGAGTGATGAACGCGGTCAGTTCCCCGACCAGGCGCTCAAACTGCACCGCAGGCCTGTCGTCGACCGTTTTGCTCACCGCGAACCAGGTCAGGGGCAAGTCTGCATCGATCGATTTGGCGTCGAGGACGAAGGTATTGGTGTTGAACACCGGGATCCGCCCCTGGTCGAAGTCTTCCGGGAACCGGAACGCCTCGACGATTTGTGCCCTGCCGTCGACCCGTGCCGGCGCGCCGCCCTTGTCGCCGGGTTCCTTCGGCGCCATCTCGGCCGTGAGCGCAGCCCCGGCTTCCACGTGTGCGCCGATGACAGCCGGATCGAGCGTCGCCGTGAGATTGTCGACGTTAGACATCATCAAGGTCTGGCCGCCCTCGTTCCGAAAGGCTTCGAGGAGGCCCGAGCGTCGCAGTGCAAACGTGAGATCGCCATGTCCGGGCGCATACGGTGAAAGCGCGCCCGCGTCGTCTCGGAAGAGCTCGCCCTCCGGCGTGAGACGGAGCGAGATGAACTGCGGGAAGGTCTTGATGGGACAACGATCCGTGGTGAGCGACTCGGCCATCTGACGGAGCGCATCGTCGGTCGCGAAGCTCGTCATCAGGTAGACAGGGATCCGCGCGTCGGAGCGCTCAGCCGTCGCCGCGATGTCGCGAAGTTTGAGCTCCAGGAACGAGGCCCCATCGAGGACTTCGATCGCAGCCTTGACGACCCCACCAAATCGAGTCGCCATTCCGCCTGCCAGGATGACTGACGCCACTTCGCCCCGGCGCATCGCCTCCTCGCCGAGCTTGGTCAGCTCGCGTCGAAAGTCCCCGCCCATCGGGGGAAGCGCCTTTAGATCTCCCTCTTCCGGGGGTTCTACCGCGCCGGTGATTCGGTTCTGGGCGGCGCCCGCGGTCCCCTCGATCAACCGCTTTCGTAATGATTCGAACGGAATGTCGTCGAATCCATATCTTTGAAGAAGCTGCCCGGTTGCAGCGTCTATGTCCGATGAGGTCATCAAAATTGCCCGAACCCAAGCACTTTCTACCGAAGATGTCGAGCGGGCCGCGTCTGCTCGTCCAACGGGGGGTGACGGCGGGTCGATCCGGACATACATGTAAAAGGAGCTTGCCATGCCGTTCGTAACACCGTTTTTCGCGCTGGTGGCCTCGCTATTCGTGAGCGCCGTCGCCATCCCCGTAGCTGCCGATACCTACGGGGGCTCGGATGGTTACGTGCGGGATGCCACACCCGACACCGAGATCGTAGTCGGCCGAGACGGCTATCCGCGAGACAGCGTTGTTGTCGGGGACGACCCCACGGTCTACGTGGTCATCGAAGAGGAGCAGGGAGCCGCCCAACAGATCGACGGAGAGACTGTGATTGTCGTTCAAGAACCGCAGCCGATCGCGGCCAGCGCGGAGGCCCCGCCGTCACCCACGACGGTGGTCGTCGAGCAGCCGGTGGCCCCGTACGACGGCGCGATTTGGGTAGAAGGTTATTGGTACTACGGCGCGGGCGGGTACATCTGGGTCGATGGACACTACGTGGCACCGCGGCCCAACGGTATGTTTTCGTTCACCCTCGCTGGGACTACTACAGCAGCGTTTGGTATTTCGTGCCCGGTTACTACCGCCCGTACAGTGTATGGGTCAGCTTCGGGTACTACCGACCCCTTCTTCTTCTTCGGGCCGTATTTCTACCCCTTACTACCGCCGAGCTCCGTACCACTACCACGGCTACTACGGCCCGCACGGGCGTGGGCGTTATTCGTATCCCAACAGTCGAAGCTATCCCAGGCGCGCGACCACGGCACGCTACACCGGGCGCGCTACCGCTACGAGACGTAGTCAGCCGCGACCTGATCCGAGAACACCTGCCGTCACCCGAACTACGCCGGGCCGCGTCACGACGGGCGGTCGCGCGCGGCCGAGCACGACTCGCACGCCGACCGTGACGAGGACGCAGCCGACCACCGTCCGGACCGGCTCGGTCATACGGACGCCGCCGACTACGGGGCGCACGGCAGCCGTGGCTCGGGCCCGTCCAAGCGTCGCCCGGGCCAACACCGTCACCCGGGCACCAAGTATCGTCCGGCATCCTGCTCCGGCCCGTACTGGCTCTGCGACCCGGCAGAGTCCATCGCGCGCTCATCCGAGCACCTCCCGCACGAGCGCCGTCGGTCGCCCGAGCTCCAGGCCCTCGAGAAGCGGCTCCGCGGCCCGCTCGAGGCCAGCCCCATCCAGTAGCCGATCTGGTACTCGATCTGGGGGTAGTTCCTTTAGCCGGTCGGGCTTTGGCGGCTCTCGCCCCTCGATGGGCCGTAGTCCCTCGATGGGCAGGTCTTTTGGCGGCCTCGGAGGCGGCCGACCCACATCTACCGCCCGAGGCCGCTGAGGGGTTAGTCGACTCTTTGCCGTTGCGATGGAGGGGATGTAACCCTAGGTTGAGGAGTCAGATCCCACCCCCAAGGACCATTTCGTGCACCCCCGCTATCGAGAGCCGGTTTTCATAGCGTTCGTGATCGCCCTGATCGCGTCCCTATCGGTGCATTTGCCGGTCTACGAGGTTCTCGGGGACTTGGCAGACCACTTCCGAGAGCTGGCCGAGGAATCTAAGAAGAAGAACGCCCTCGAGTCGATCGAGGTCGAGTTTGACGTCCCCGACAGCTTCACGGCGGAGGCCCCGAATCAGAAGAAACGCCAGAACACCAAGCGCCGGGCCAAGCCGCGGGAGAAGTTGGCGCGCGCAGTAGCACTAGAGAAGAATCGGCAACGGAAGCCTCCACCGCCTGAGGAGCGGGTGAACCGTCAGGCGATCCAGCAGCGCAGCCAGAACCCCGACGTCGAGCCACCGCCGGATGCCCAGTACATCGCCGACGAGAATCAGCGGGTCGAAGAGGAAACCGTCGCCAGGGTCCGCAACTACAACCGCGACGACCAGGAGACGGCGGTCGGCCAGCAACAGAAGCCCTCGTCCACCCTCGACGAGGAGGGAAACTCACAAGACTCCAAGGTCGCGGACGCCAGGGACAAGCAAGGCAGCGAAGCGCGCACTGTCACCGAGGATGAAGCGAAGCGAGAGCGTCCTGACAAGGCCATCGATGCCGACCCGATCAAGGCCGAGCGGGTGGCAAGCGAGTCGCCCAACGGACGGCGCGCAGCCACGACTGGCGACCGGGCCGGTCAGCAGCGCGACAAGACGATCACGATCACTGATGACGCTGGAACGTTCACCGTCAGTCGACCGACCCGCGCCGGGCAGGGTGGCGGTCAGCGCTCCAAACGACGTGGGTCGGGGGCCCAGCTCACCTGGTCGAAGTACGAGGCAGCCGTCGGCTCGGACAAGCTCCGGGAAGACCGACGCGCCCGTATCGCCGAGCACAAGTCTTCTCAACGGGGCGTGTCCCGCGAAAAGACATGGAACGAGTTTCGCGCTGCGATCGAGAACTTCACGCCGGCCGTCAAGCCTGGGTCGCAAACCGCGCTCAATGCCGCGGCATCTCCGTTCGCCAGCTACATCGCTGCGGTGCATCGCCGAATTCACCGCCAGTTTGCCGACCGGTTCCTACGAAACCTACCGATGTTCGCCGGAAGCCCCTACTCGGACCCGACGCTCATGACCAAGCTCGAGATCGTCCTGAATAGGGACGGTTCGGTGCATCGCGTGGGTATCGCCCGGTCGAGCGGGCTCCTACCTTTCGACTTCGGCGCGTTCAATTCCGTCTTGCGTGCGCAGCCTTATCCGTCGCCGCCGGACTCGATCTTGAGCGGCGACGGGCGCGTCTATTTCCATTGGGGCTTCTACAAGAACCAACGTCAATGCGGCACCTTCAACGCCGAGCCCTACATCCTTCCGCATCCTCCGGGGACCCCAGCGCGGCGCGATGGGCTCACCGATG
>PVMK01131112.1_pt1 | contig 138394 bp, 137 predicted proteins | sample 1853481 | NCBI WGS metagenome assembly PVMK01 (sample SAMN08533507, study PRJNA380276) | Marine sediment metagenome, whole genome shotgun sequencing project.
CTGCTTCATGGTCCACCGGTATAAGCCTGGCCATCAGGCTCCTGCTCGCAATAAGAGTGGAACCTGTTGTTATTGATGCTAATATCCATCCGGTATAGAAAACAGCTTTTACATCAAAACTTGAGACAAGTATGATAATAAATACCCAGATGATAAGGGTTATGGATATTGTTTTTTTCGCTCCTATCCTGTCTGTCAGCCATCCAAAGAATATTGAGCTTATTATTGTAGGTATCTGGCCTATCATGAAGAGCATGACTATCTCATAAAGGCTGAAGTTAAGGGTATTCTTGGCATAGATGGCAACATATAATGCAAGGACTGAGAAAGCATTTGAAAAAAGGAAATATGATATCAAAAATCGTGAAAGGTCCGGATACTTCCTGATGTTTTTTAATGTGGCTGCAAGCTTTCTGAAACCATGGATCAGGTAAGAGGCCTTTCTCTTTACCTGGTTTGTAGCAGGCAGATCCTTTAAGAATATAAAAGATGGTATCGAAAATACAAGGAAAAACAGACTGGTGATGATAAACGACAGTCTAATATTGAAGAGGTTTCCCGGCTCAAGTCCGTTTCGTAAAAATGGGAGCAGTATGACAAGTATTAAAAATCCTCCCATATATCCTATTGAGAAACCAAAACCCGACACAAGCCCTGTATTTTTCTTTGTTGAGAGCTGGGGCAGGAAGGAATTATAAAACATCATGGAAGTCTGGTAAAAAACATTTGCTATAATAAACAGTATAACTGCAGCTGCTACCATCCCGCTTTTAAGGAAGAAAAGGGGAATGCTAAAAACTATACATGCCAGGGTCAACACTATAAGGAACTTGTTTTTGGACCTTGAAGTATCCGCCACCGCCCCGAGCAAGGGAGCAAGGACAGATGTTATTATCATAGAGATCCCTCCGGCAAGACCCCACATTAGATCTCCAAAATTTTCTGGATACAGGCCGGGTGTGACAATAATATTTGTAAAGTAAAGAGGAAAGACTATTGTGATTATTATCACGGCAAATGAAGTATTGGCAAGATCATACAGGGCCCAGGAAATAATTGCCGGCCTGAACAAGACTCTTATATTTTCTTTTAGCTTATTTGTATTCATAAGGTCTAGTTATTTTACCTTAATATTCAAAATTTTAATAAATAAATGAGAAGATTTACTGCAGAAATGTTTAAAAACAGTCAGAGCTAAAGTTTGATTTTTATTAATGATCATTGAGGTATTATGATTTCCCATAGTTTTTAAACAAATATTAGTATTGAAAATAAGTCTCCATGATAATATCATTATATCAAGGATCTGGTTATCGGATAGGCACCAAAGGTCAATTTAACTACCGGACTTAATATGAAAGTATCTAATATTACCTGGAAAATCGGAGGGGAAGCAGGTTACGGAATACTGACATCCGGTAATATATTTTCCAGGACTTTTTCCAGGAAAGGATATTCAGTCATAGACAATATTGAATATCCTTCACTGATCAGGGGAGGTCACAATACCTTTACTGCCCGGATAAATTCAGGGGAGATATTTTCAATCAATAAGGATGTTAATATTCTTGTGGCTCTCAATCCCGAAACCATAAAACTTCACCAGGATGAGGTGATTTACGGTGGTTATATTATTTATGATGGCCCCAAATACGAACAAAAAGAAGTTAATAATACCAGGAAAGATATAAATTATATCTCAATACCCATGCAAAAGATCACAAAAGAAATGGGTATTAGTGAAGTAATGGTAAACAATATTGCCCTTGGCGCTACAGTAGCGCTTCTAAACTATGATCTTGAAACGATGAAGACTACTGTTAAACATGTATTTAAGAAAAAAGGCCCGATAGTAATCAATAATAATATCCGTGCACTTGAGGCCGGATTCAGGTATGTCAGGGAAAGATCCAGGGCCAAGGCTTATGAGCTGGAAATAGTCAAACCTCTGGCGAGACTTCTCGTGACAGGTAATGATGCAGTCTTCCTTGCGGCTGTAAGAGCAGGGTGTAAATTCTATTCGGCATATCCGATGACTCCTTCATCTTCAATATTACATTCATTTGCTTCTGTCGAAAATGAATTTAATATTGTGACCAAGCATGCAGAGGATGAGATTGCAGTGATCAATATGGCGATCGGCGCTTCTTTTGCCGGAGTCCGAGCAATGGTAGCCACCTCAGGTGGTGGCTTCTCTCTGATGGCTGAAAGCCTGGGGAGTGCAGCGATGACTGAGACACCTTTAGTGATCGTACTCAGCCAGAGACCTGCTCCTGCGACAGGACTCCCGACCTGGACAGAACAGGGAGATATGCTTTTTGCCATCCATGCGTCTCATGGTGAATTTTTAAGGATCGTGATTGCTCCAGGAGATCCTGAAGAATGTTTTTATCTTACAGGGAAAGCTTTCCATCTTGCTGAAAAGTACCAGATACCTGTAATAATCCTGCTTGATAAGTATTTATCTGAAAGCCATTTTTCATGTGAAAAGTTCGAATTCAAAAAGATAAAAGTAAGTCGTGAAAATCTAATCAAGAAAGATAAAAAAATAGATGATGATTATATGAGATATAAAGTTACTGAAGATGGCATTTCTCCAAGGGCTGTCATAGGGCTTGAAAAAGGTGTATCCATAGTAAATAGCGATGAACATGATGAAAATGGTTTTTCAGAAGAGGATCCCCACAACCGCAGGTTGATGACAGATAAGAGATTCCGGAAGGTCAATACCCTGCTTGATGAAATACCGCCGCCAAAGAGGTATGGTCCGTCAGATGCTGAAGTGACTATATGGAGTTGGGGTTCATGCAAGGGTCCTATTCTTGAAGCTATGAAGATATTGAACCAGAATGAAAAAAAGGTTAACCTGATCCATTTTACCTTTTTATATCCCTTTGAGCAGGATCTTGTTGAAAAATATATCGATGAGAGCAGAAAGAGTGTAGTAGTTGAAAACAATAAGACTTCCCAGCTTTCCAAGTTAATAAATATGAATACCGGCTATAGGATAAAAAATAAAATATTAAAATATAGCGGAAGACAATTTTTACCGAAAGAGATCATAAATGGGATCGAAAAGATAGAATGAGGTTCCTGTATATTGATCGGCTGCCGGTATTATAGATCATCAGGGAGATAAACGGATGCCAAGGAAGAAAAAGGAAAATATAAAGGAAGATTATAATTTAAAACCTTCAGATTTTAATACTTCCAGAAGGCCCACATGGTGTACCGGATGTGGAAATTATGCCATATGGAATGCGATGAAAAAAGCATTTACCAGGCTCTTGCTTCATCCCCACCAGATTCTGGTAGTATACGGAATAGGGTGTTCGGGGAATGGAGTAAATTTTCTAAGATCATATAGTTTTCATTCACTTCACGGCAGGACCTTACCCGTTGCTACCGGTGCAAAAATTGCGAATCACAAGATGACCGTTCTTGCCGTCTCAGGTGATGGTGATGGAATGGGAATTGGTGGAAATCATTTCATGCACTCTTGCAGGAGGAATATAAATATAACAAATATAGTACATGATAATCATGTTTACGGACTTACTACGGGCCAGACTTCTCCAACCAGTGATCAGGGATTTAAGTCAAAATCCACACCTTCGGGTGTTCTTGAGACTCCTGTGAACCCGATCTCCCTTGCCCTTGCAGCCGGGGCTACTTTTGTAGCAAGGGGTTTTTCGGGAGATATCATCCAGCTGGGTGAAATAATCCGGAAAGCAATCAAACATAAGGGTTTTTCCTTTATAGACGTCCTCCAGCCTTGCGTGACATTTAATAAAATTGATTCTTATGACTATTATAGGGAAAAAGTCTACAGCATAGATACTATAAAAGCTTATGACCGCACAGATCTTGGAAATGCATTTCAGAAGTCTCTTGAAGAGGAAAAGCTCCCCACGGGGATATTTTACCAGGTACAAAAACCCGTCTATGAAGATGGTTTGAGGCAGATTGATAGAAAACCGCTGGTCGATCACATAATAAGTGATATCGATATGAACAAATTATTTAATAGATATTATTGATATTTCGCAAGACCCGCTTAATTACTGCCGCGCTTCATTTGCCTCTTTTTAAAAAAAATAATAAATTATATATAGTCTTGATCAAGAATATTATTTTATACTGCAGGGGAGATAGCAATTGAAAAACGATATTAAAAAAACTAATAATAAGTATAAGATAGTTGCTATATATGGAAGTCCGAGAATATCAGGCAATACTGCGACCCTTATGGACTATTTCCTGAAAGGCATTGTTGAAAATACCGGATATAGCAAAGATATTGTCAGGATAGATAGTCTGCTTATAAAGGATAAAAATATAACTCCATGCCGCGGCTGTCGTGACTGCTCAAAAACGGGGAAATGTATTATTGCAGATGATATGCAGGAAATATATAAATTGCTTATTGAGGCCGACTTTATTGCTGTGGCCTCTCCTGTTTATTTTACTTCAGTGTCAGGTTATCTTAAGGCGATGATAGACAGATGCCAGAGATTCTGGGTATTAAAAAATGAACACAATAAAAATATTATTAAAAAGACCCGAGGGGGAATATTTATTAGCACCGCCGGTTCCGGGTCAAAAGATATTTTTAATTGTTCCATCAAGATTATGAGATCATTTTTCAATATACTATTTATTGACTATTTAAAGGATTTTACTTTTAATAGCATAGACAAAAGGGGAGATATACTAAATGATGAAAAAGCCATTTCGGCTTTATTTGAATTTGGCAGAAATATGGATTTTAATAATATGGATGGAAAATGAAGATTAAAACAATAATAGCCTTTCTGGTCCTGTTTCTTTTAGTGGTTATGGTATCTACAGGCTGTACACTTATCCAAAACATAAGATCTCTTTACATTGGACAAACTGATGAAGAATTGGCAGTTACAGCTGCATATCAAAACAATTTTACCCTGGAAGATATTACAGGAGATAAAGTCTCCCTATCAGATTTTTCTACAGATGTGATCGTGCTTAATTTCTGGGCAACATGGTGTCCTCCATGCAGGCAGGAAATACCGGATTTTGTCGATGTTTATAATAAATACAGGGATGAAGGGAGTGCAATTTATAGGTGTCTCAGATGAAGGTGCTGCTATTATCAGGGATTTTGCAGATCAGTATGGAATAAACTACCTCCTGCTTGTTGATAGAAATTCATCTATAATGAGTAAGTGGGGAATAAGGGCGATCCCGACCACCTTTATCCTTAATGGTAATGGACAGATCATATATAAAAATGTAGGCATGATGTCAGCTGTACAACTGGAAGGTGCGATAGATGATCTGCTTTAAATCAATATAATATAAAAATATGGAAGACATATGTTTGAAATAGGTTTACTCTCTTCTTTTATTGCCGGTCTGCTGGCTTTTATATCACCATGTGTACTGCCTCTTGTCCCGGTGTATATTGGCATGATGTCAAGCAGGGCAATATATAAAAATAAGTCCATAAAGATCTCAGAAAGGCTGTATCTTTTTATTAACAGTCTTTTTTTCGTGATGGGCTTTTCAATTATCTTCATTGCGCTGGGCTCTACAGCTACATTTATAGGTCAGGTATTAGTAGATTATTCAAGCATAATAAGCAGGATAGGCGGTGCCATACTTATAATCTTCGGACTTCATTATATAGGGCTTTTTAAGATAAAGTTTTTGAACCTGGAAAAAAGATTTAATATGCCGGGTTCCATAAGGTCAGGCTTTATCGGTTCTTTTATTTTTGGGATCATATTTTCTTTTGGATGGATACCTTGCGTGGGGCCTGATCCTTTCAGGGGATACTGCTTCTTGCAAGTAAACTTGATAGTCTCATTGAGGGAATCCTGCTCCTGGGAGTCTTTTCCCTGGGACTCGGGTATCCCTTTTATCCTTGCAAGTATTTTTATAAGTTTCTTTTCAAGATTCTTAAAAAAACTAAACAGGCACCTGAACCTGGTTTCGATCATATCCGGCATATTTATTATTGCCCTCGGTATAGTGTTTGTAACTGATTCGATGATAAGGATAATAGGTTATCTTTCAAGATATATACCCATACTGGATAAAATAAATTTTTAAATAAATATTTATCCGGATATGTGTTAGAATTTCTATACTTGATTTTCATAAATATGAGATATCTTAATTATTATTTATAAAAACTCTATTATAAGGAGGAGACTTGAATATCGATCCTATAGCTTTTACAATATTTAATCTTGAAATAAGATGGTATGGCATCCTGTCGGCCCTGGCCCTTATAATCGGATTTGTGGTAGCATATTTTATCGCAAAGTACCGCAGGCAAAAAGAGGATGAAGTACTTAATTTTGCACCATTTGCAATAGTTTTTGCAATAATCGGCGCACGTCTGCTGCATGTTTTTGTAAATTGGTCATATTATGGCCAGAACCTTGGCTATATATTTGCATTCCGCAGGGGAGGCCTTGCGATCCAGGGGGCTATGCTCGGCGGCATCCTGGCCCTTATAGTATTCTGTAAAATAAGAAAGCTTGATTTCTGGCTCTGGGCAGACATAATGGTGACCGGGACTAATATTGGGACAGGCGATCGGCAGGTGGGGCAATTTCTTCAACCAGGAAGCATTTGGCAGGCCGACCTCAGTTCCCTGGGCAATATTTATCAGACCGGAAAACAGGCCTTTTGATTATGCAAGTTATGAATATTTCCATCCAACATTTTTCTATGAATCAATGGCAAATCTTTTACTACTTGTACTCATCCTCTTTGTTCACAGGATCTACAGGAATAGACCTGATAGACTTCCAAGCGGACTGATACTGTCAATTTATTTGGGAGTATATGCTGTATACAGGACCATTATAGAGGCTTTCAGGATAGACAGTTCATTTGTCGGGCCTGTAAAAGTAGTATATATCATCAATCTGATCGCTATTATAATTGCTCTCATTATTGCGAATTATGTTATCCGCAAATTCAGGGAGAAGAAGATCCGGGACCGGAATATGTAAGAGTCTGCCCAGGAATCGGATCTGGACTTATTGGATAATATAAATAGCAAGATGTGAGGCAAAGCTGAGTGTAAACCCCGGGTCCGGATAGATCGGATTATTTATTTGACCTGATGCTGTACTCACAGCCGCAGTAGTCCTGCCTGTAGAATGAAAATTTTTTGGAAAGATCGATTGCTTTTTTAAAGCCGTTTTTTTTCTTAAAGTCTGTTCTATAGAAATCAATTCCTGAGTTCTCGGCACAGAGTGCACCTGCTTTATTTATCATTTCATTGTTTTTATGGGGACTTATTGAGAGAGTGGTACCAAATATATCAAAACTCTTTTCTTTTGCGGTATCTGCTGTCTTTTTCAGGCGGAGATCAAAACATAAATTACATCTCCTGCCTCCTTCAGGTTCACCTGGAAGATGCCCGGCAGCATTGTCCCATCCTGCCGCATCATATTCCCCTTTGATGAGCTCGGTACCGGTTGTATCTGCAAGCACAATGACATCTGCAAGTCTCCTATTATATTCTTCTTCCGGGAAGATGTTTGGATTATAATAAAATAGTGAGACAATGAATTTGTCCTTAAGCAGTTCTATGGGATAAGCTGTGCAGGTGGCACAACATGAATGAAGAAGCATTCTGGGTTTTAAAGTTGAATATTTCACCATTTTCCCTATAATATTAAATTTGTCTTTAGTTTATTATAATTTGACATAGAGTATATTAATAGAAACTTAAAAAAGTATCAAAATATTTGATATGAAAAATATTTCTATAAAAGTTAATAGCCTTGGCAGTCTTGAGGACCTTAAACCATGCCTTGAAAAAGATCAGGGAATATCACAAAAAACAATTTCAGATGTAGAAAGTATCCTGGAAAGGGTAAAACTTGAAGGAGATACTGCCCTTATCAGATATACCAGGGAGTTTGACGGATATGATCCGGGGAATATAGACAATTTATCTGTAGACAATGCAGAAATAGAGGAGGCTGCGGCAAGGGCTGAAAAGAATATGCCTGCGCTCATAGAAGCCGTAAAGACAAGCAGGAAAAATATTGAGGAATATCACAAAATACAATTAAAGTCCCGGAAAAACTCCTGGATGGCAGAAACCGGTCCGGGGAAGAAACTCGGACAGAGATCTACCGCATTACAGAGGGTAGGGCTTTATATACCAGGTGGAAGATATGTATATCCTTCTACTGTCCTGATGACTGCTATACCGGCGATTATAGCCGGAGTTGATGAGATCATTGTATGCTCGCCTCCGGGAATGGATGGAAAGCTGAATGATATCCTATTTTATTTATGCAGGGATCTTGGGATCAGTGAGATATATAAAATCGGTGGCGCTCAGGCTGTAGCTGCAATGACATATGGTACCGCAACAATAAAGCGGGTGGACAAAATAGCAGGGCCTGGCAATAAATATGTAGTACTGGCAAAAAAAGCTGTTTATGGTCTTGTGGGAATTGACAGTCTTGCCGGTCCCAGTGACATAACTATTATTGCAGATGACAGTGCCAGGGCAGAATTTATTGCGCTTGACCTGGTATCGCAGGCAGAACATGATCCGCTTTCAAGGAGCATTTTACTTGCCGGCAGCCGCAAGAAAGCCCGTGAAGTAGTTGAAAGCATTGATAAATACCTGGAAGAGTTTGGTAGTGATGACAGGCAAAAAAATAATTTTGAGACGGCAGTCAGGGCACTTAATGATAATTGCTTTATTTTTTATAATGAAGATATGGATCTTTTAGTCAAGGCATCAAATATGATAGCCCCCGAACATCTGGAGATCATGGTAATAGACGATGAGTATATACTTAAAGGAATCAAAAATGCCGGTGCAATATTTATTGGTGATTATACCCCGGTTGCGGTGGGTGACTATATTGGAGGGACCAATCACGTCATACCTACCGGAGGTAATGCAAGATTTGCTTCATCTCTTAGTGTAGATGATTTTTTAAAGAAGAGCAGTATATGTCATTACACCAGGGATGCTCTTGAAAAAGAAAGAAAATATATTGCAGATATGGCAGATTTTGAAGGATTATACGCTCACAGGGATTCAGTGAACAAAAGGTGGAAAGAATGAGTTTAAAGATTAAAAAATGGATATCCGGTCTTCCGGATTATACTCCGGGAAGATCAATAGAAGAAATAAAGAATAAATATGGATTAAAAAAGGTCTATAAGCTTGCTTCGAATGAAAACCTGTATGGACTCCCGGAGGGACTCACAGAAAAAATATGTGAAGAGATCCGGAACATCTATTATTATCCTGATGCTGAATGTAGTCAAATAAGGGAAAAGCTTGGAAAGATATATGGGATCCCCATAGAAGAGATAATAATAGGAAGCGGATCGGATCAGGTTATCGAGATGATATGCGATAGTTTTATAGATTCAGGTGATAATATAGTTATTGCTGACCCCACATTTCCAATATATGAGAAAGCTGCATTGAAGTGTGGGGGTATTGCTATAAAAGTACCCCTGGTTGATTTCAGGCATGATATGAAAGGTCTTCTTGCTGCAGTGGATGCCCACACCAGGATAATGTTTTTGACTAATCCCCACAATCCCGCAGGCACGAATATAACTAAGGAAGAATTCAAATATATACTGGACAGATTACCTGAAGATATACTTCTTGTAATGGATGAAGCCTATTATGAATATGCTATGCCGGATGAGAGGATAAATACTACTGAATATATTGCTGGCAGGGATAATCTGATGGTCCTCAGGACTTTTTCAAAAATGTTCTGTCTTGCAGGCTTGAGGATAGGATACGGTATGGGATCGACTGGGGCTATAGGAGCCCTGAATAAAGTGAGACTTCCTTTTAATGTAAGCTCGATCGCACAGAAAGCGGCGCTTTATTCTCTGGAGCACCAGGATTTTGTAGTTGGAGTAAGAGAGAGTATTCATAAACAAAAACAAATCTATTATAATGTGCTTGAGAAAAACGGTATAGGATTCATAAAATCCTATGCTAACTTTATACTAATAAAGGTTGGTACTGATAGCGGCCAGATAACAGGGGAACTGTTAAAAGAAGGATTTATTGTGAGACCTGGTGAAAATCTTGGATTTCCAGGATATATCAGGGTTACAATTTCCACAGATGAAGTAAGTGCAAAATTTCTTGAGATCTTTACCAGGATCTACAAGGATTGCAATAAATAGGGGGATATTAAATGGGTAAAAAAGAGAAAGGACAATACCATGGAAACAGTGGTAACAGGTAAAGGGACTGAAGTGAAGTTCGGTCAGGGACTTCCAACAGTCATGATTGCCGAAAGGATCAACCCCACAGGAAGAAAATCCCTTGCTGAGGAATTGAAGCAGGGTAAACTGGATATTGTAAGGGAAGATGCCAGGAAGCAAACAGAAGCAGGCGGCCATATCATCGATATAAATGTCGGTGCGGTAGGAGTAGATGAAGTTGAGATGCTTCCCAGGGCGGTACAGGTGGTCATGGAAGAATCAAATCAGCCGGTATGCCTTGATTCGGCAAACCCCGAGGCACTTAAGGCTGCAATTAAGGTATATCCGTATAAAGTGCTTATTAATTCAGTAACAGGTGAAGAAAAATCTATGGAAAGTCTGCTTCCTGTGGTTGCTGAGAGCGGTTCCGCCATTATTTGCCTCTTGTTGGACGAGGACGGGATACCGGACAATGTAGCTGGAAGGCTTAAAATAGCTAAAAAAATAATTGCACGTACGGAAAGCATGGGTATCAAGATAGAGGACCTGGTATTTGACAGCCTGGTCATGACCAATTCAACTAATTCTGAATCTGCAAATATAACGATTGAGACGATGAGGCAGATAGTCGCCGAATATGGAGTGTCTACAACGGGCGGATATTCCAATGTCAGTTTTGGGATGCCTAATAGGGACCTGCTGAATATCCAGTTCATTTCAATGGGCATAATGAATGGTCTTACAGCCCCTATAACTGACCCGCTCATACCTGGACTTGCTGAAGCTATGAGAGCATCAGATTTCCTCGCAGGCAGGGATGCTTATGGGCATGAATTATATCTCGTCATATAGAAAATAATCGGTTTTTAAGTTATAATCTCCCTTGTTTATAAAATCGAACAAGGGAGAATCAAATGGCAAAGGTACTTCTAAAAAACCTGACCAAGCGATTCGATGACGTAGTAGCTGTTAACAACGTGAGCGACGTTATCGAAAACGAACAATTTGTGGTCCTGGTAGGACCCTCAGGATGCGGTAAAACCACAACACTGCGTATGATAGCAGGGTTGGAGGAAGTAACCGAGGGAGAAATCTATATCGGAGATCGGCTCGTCAACGATGTCCCACCAAAGGACAGGGATATCGCGATGGTGTTTCAGAACTATGCCCTTTACCCTCACATGGATGTGTACAACAATATGGCTTTCGGATTAAAACTCCGGAGAACCCCAAAAGCAGAGATCGAGAAAAGAGTTACAGATGCTGCAAGGATCCTAAAGATCGAAGACCTTCTAAAGAGAAAACCCAAACAACTTTCCGGTGGACAGAGACAGAGAGTCGCGCTTGGAAGAGCTATTGTAAGGGATCCAAAAGTTTTCCTTATGGACGAACCTCTTTCAAACCTTGATGCGAAACTCAGGGTACAGATGAGGACGGAGATCGCTAAACTTCACCAGAGACTGAATGCCACCATAGTCTATGTAACTCATGACCAGACAGAGGCTATGACAATGGCAGACAAGATAATCATCATGAAGGATGGTCTTGTGCAGCAGACAGGAAAACCCCAGGACGTCTATGATCACCCTAAAAACATGTTTGTTGCAGGGTTCATAGGGTCACCAGCCATGAACTTTGTGGATGTAACCGTGACAGATAAGATGACTCTTAAAAATCATCAGTTCGAGATCGACACTCCTTCAAAGATCCAGGAAATAATCAAGAAACACAGCCTGACCGGCAAAGACGTCGTCATGGGGATAAGACCTGAGGACCTGGAAGACTCAGCATTTGTCGATGAGTCAAATGACAGTAATACCCTGATCGCTGATGTAGAAGTAACAGAGCCTATGGGTGCTGAGATCTATGTATATGTGGATATCAATGGAGTCCTTATGACCGCAAGGGTCACTCCAAAGTCGAAGCTGAAGAGCGGAGATTCTGCCAGGCTGTTCATGGATACTGAAATGCTCCATCTTTTTGATAAGCAGACAGAAAAGTCATATGTTTAATAGTAGCATGCAAGTCTGAGCTCAATTCTCGGACAGGCTCCTATTATTAAATTTATATTAAAAGTAAGGCACAATATGAGTAATTGTATTGTGCTTTACTTTTTCTTTATATAAAATTAGAGTGTATGGAATCAAGATATGATGTAATAATTTCAGGAGCCGGACCGGCCGGCAGTTTGCTGGGTTTTCTGCTTTCCCAAAATAATATAAGGACCCTGATCATAGATAAGAAAAATTTCCCCCGTTACAAGATCTGTGCGGGGGGATTGCAGGACAGGTCCCTGGAACTCATTCCTTTTGATATTGATGGCACCATCCATAGGAGTTTTGAAAGCATCCTGTTCTCCTTAAAGGGTCGTGACAGTTTTTCAAAAGAGTACGGAAGTCCCAATAATCCATACAGTTGACCGGGGAGAATTTGATCATTTTCTTGCAGATAAAGCAGTTAAGAATGGATGCTGTATTAAATTAGGCGAGGAAGTAATAGATTTTGAAAGCAGCAATAATAGTGTCACGGTAAAAACGGAAAAGCATAAATACAATGCAAAAATACTTATAGGTGCCGATGGAATAAGAGGGTTGGTGCACCGCAGGATAATAGGTAAGGCCCCGATACTGAAGATACTGGGATATGAACTTGAGAAAAAATGCCGTCCTGAAGAGGACCAGGGAAATAATGAAGCATATCGTTCTTGATTTTGGAGGTACAAAAAGAGGTTATTTATGGGCCTTTCCGAAGAAAGATTCAATATCCTATGGTATAGGCGGTCCTGTGGATACTGCGGGCCATATGAAGAAATACTTCAAGCAATATCTTGGAAAAGGTATAATCGGGAATAATGGGAACGGACCACAGGTGATGGCACAATGTATTCCCATTAGAAAAGAAGAAACACCATTGTGCCGTGAAAGAGTACTTTTGATCGGGGATGCCGCATGTCTTGGAGATGCCTTTACAGGGGAAGGACTATATAATTCATTTAGAAGCTCCCATCATGCATCGAAAAGCATTATAGCGGCCCTTAAGAGATCAGAATATTCTTTTAAAGATTACAGGGAAGCAGTAATAGAGGATATTTACCGGGATATAAAAATATCCCTGACCTTTTCAAGGATATTTTTTACTTATCCTCTTTTTTTCTATAAGCTTATTAAGACAAATGATAAGTTTTTTAGATTATGCTGCGAAGTAATAAGGGGCTCCAAAAAGTATAGTGATATTTCGGGAAGGCTAAATCTTTTTAACAGGTAATTAAAGTATTGATTTAAAATTATATATAAGAAATTGTTTTATATCTGAAAGGAATAATAATGGCTGGGACCGATAAAGAAACAATAATTGCTCAGATATCCGATATTCATGTAGGGGAATCACATTTTGTCCCGAGTCTTCTTACGAGGGCCATAGATGAGATAAATGAATTAAACCCGGATATTGTAATAATAACCGGTGACCTGACAGCTAATGGCTTCAGGAGAGAATACGAAACAGTTAAAAACTATCTCGCCCCTATTAAATGTGAGAATTTGATAGTTCAACTCGGTAATCATGATTCAAGAAATGTAGGATATCTTCATTTTGAACAGATCTTCGGGGAGAGGTACAGGACGTTCAGGGATAAGGATGTGACTATTATTGCGGCTGATTCGAGTGAGCCGGACCTGGATAATGGTCAAATAGGCCGTGAGCATTATAAGTGGATAAAAGAAGAATTTGGAAAGAGCGGTAATAAAAACTTTAAGATATTTGCCATGCATCATCATCTGGTGTCTGTTCCTGATACCGGCCGTGAAAGGAATATTGTAAATGATGCCGGGGACGTACTTGAGACTGTAGTAGATGCCGGAGTGGATATGGTCCTATGCGGGCACAAACACGTTCCTTATTTATGGAGAGTAGAGGACTTGCTGGTAGTAACAGCAGGCACGGTATCATGTCTTAGACTCAGGGGAGTAATAGAGCCAAGTTATAATATAATATATGTCAGGGAAAAAGAAATAGATATATACAGAAGATCACCATTTGACAAGATCGAGAAGATACTTGGAGTGAAAAGGATCGGCAGAAAGGCTAAGCTCTGTGAAAAGTTTATTACAGAAAAAAGATAATAGGGATAAAAAAATAGTTGCCTTAATAGATGGCGAGCATTATCCAGAAGTCAGCAGGGATGCAATAAATCTTTTAAAGGATTATTTCCCGGGCAGTTTTTCAGGAATAATATTTCTTGGCGGAACAGAAAAACTGATAGTAGATGACCTGGAAAAATATTTTCGTGAAAAGGTTTTTACAATAGGTAATATTGATTCTGATTTTTGCCGTGCCCTTGATTTTTTTAAACCTGATATTGCCTATGATCTCAGCGATGAGCCGGTGGTGGATTATAAGATAAGGATGAAGATAGCTTCTTTCTGTATGGCTAATGAATGCAGTTATATGGGACCAGATTTCCTTTTCAAATGGGTGCCCCGTTATATAAAAAGCCAGAAGGATACTATTGCTATTATCGGTACCGGCAAAAGGATAGGGAAGACAGCGATAAGCTCATATATTGCAAGGATCTTAACAGGTGAAAATATTGATGTAGCCACAATTGCAATGGGAAGAGGAGGACCCAGGGAACCACAGGTGATCAGGGGAGATGAAGTAGACATTGATGAAAAATATCTTCTCCGGTTAAATAAAAATGGCTATCATGCAAGTTCCGATTATATTGAAGATGCTCTACTGAGCAAAGTTACGACTATCGGCTGTAGGAGATGCGGAGGAGGATTTGGGCGGGAAAAATATTTATGACCAATCTTGAAGAGGGTATGAGAATAGCAGAGAAGCTGGATTCAGGTCTTCTGATAATAGAAGGAAGCGGAGCGTCGATACCCCAGGTTGATACAGACATTACTATCTGTACAATAGGAGCATTCCAGGAATGGGACAGCCTGATAGGATATCTCGGTATATACAGGATACTTATTGCCGATATGATCGTCCTTACTATGTGTGAGGAGCCTATTGCAGATTCTAAAAAAATTGATTATCTTGAATCCATGATCAAAAAATTCAATCCGGGAGCAGTAGTGATAAGGACGATCTTCAGGCCGAAACCTCTTTCAGGCATAAGGGGTAAAAAAATTTTCCTGGGGATGACTGCAATAGATAGTATTGAAAAAAATATAATAGATTATCTTGAAACCAGTTATGGCTGCAGCGTGGTTAAGGCAAGTTTTAATTTGTCCAGGAGGAGTGAATTAAAAAAAGACCTGGAAAGCAGTCCGGAATTCGATCTTATACTTACAGAGCTAAAGGCAGCGGCTGTAGACGTATTGACAGAGTATGCTTCAAAAGAGAAAAAAGAAGTAGTGTACCAGGATAATATCCCGGTTATTACCGGCAGCAAAGACCTTAAAAGTGAGCTTATAAAACTTATCGGAAGGAGAAAGAATAAATGACAATAAATGGAGATGAAGGATCCCGGCAGAACACCGTAGTAATATCTGATAAGAAAAGCGGACTTCCTTTTTCAAAGGGCATACTTGCATCATCTATTTCAGTGGCAGGAATCGATATAGTGACGGCACACAAGATAGCTATTAATATACAGGAATATTTTAAAACCAACCGGACAAGATCTATTACACTGGAAGAATTAAGATCGCTGGCTTTCAGGTTCATCAAGGATGAGGTTGGCCTGGAATATGCTGAAAAATATCTTCTATGGCAGTCAGTTGGGAAGCTGCAAAAGCCGACAATAATCCTTGTCGGAGGAGCCACAGGTGTTGGCAAGTCAACAGTTGCAACAGTTCTTGCAAACAGACTCAATATCACAAGAGTAGCATCTACTGATGCCATAAGGGAGGTCATGAGGGCCTCAGTTTCTGAAAAGCTGATAAGGCCGCTCAGGGGATCTTCCTATAATGCATACCTGAACATGACCCTGCCTCCCTCAGGTGTTGAACCGGTGATCCTTGGTTTCAGGGAACAGGTACTTGCGGTAAATGTAGGTGTTGAAGCTATAATAAAGAGAAGCGTGGAAGAGAAAACAGATATTGTTATCGAAGGAGCTCATATTGTGCCGGGGTATCTTGATATAAAAAAATATATTGACCGTTCAATAATAATCCAGATGGTCATAGCGGTTCCGGACAAAGATACGCATAAGGAACATTTTAATAAGAGGACCGTTGAAACACAGGGTTCAAGACCGATGCAGAGGTATTTAAAACATCTGGATAAGATAATATTGATCCAGGACTACCTTGAGGATCTGGCCGGCAAAAATAATATAAAGATCATACAAAACTATAATCTGGATAATACTGTAAACGAAGCACTGGAATTAATATTCAAAAGAGTAAAGGCTGAATTTGCAAAAGTAGGCGATGAATATGATAACTCGGCCCAGTAGCCTTCCCGGTAAGTCCGGAGCCAATCCCCGGATAGGGCGCAGGTAAAAAATATTACTCTGCATCAATAGTAAATCCGATTTGCATTTTATTAGAACCGTTTAGCATTACTTCAATAATATAGTTTTCCCCGGGATATTCATCATCCCTCTTTAATAGGTATATTATTATTTCTCCCGAACCGGATCTTTCGGGGCTTATTGTGTTTTCCTGAAAAACAATATCCTCATCTTTACCTGAGATCGTCCATGTCACTTCAATGGTGTCATTGGTGTCCAGGTCCCTTATACCGATTATAAGATAGATATCTGAACCTTTACTTTGAAAGTCTTTGACTGATGCAGGCCCTTCATCAGTTTTTTCCTTTTGTGAGAAAGTCGGCGCACCGCTAAGATAAAGACCAGTGATAGCCGGGTCTTTCTTCAAGGAGATAATTGCAATAGCTGCAATCAGAGCTGCACATAAGACTAATATTATTATTGTTCTTTTATTCATAAAACCTTGTCAAAATCTTTTGCTATTATAGCAAAACCAGTAAAAATGTTTGACTAAAATATCCAATTAGTATATATTTTCTATTTGATTTAAAAGTGAGGAAATTATTAATGCCAATATATTCTTATAAATGTGGAAATTGCGGAGAAGTCTTTGATAAGCTTGTAAAAGCAGGTGGAAACGGTAAGGTCAAGTGTGTAGAATGTAAGTCTGATACACAGAGGGTCTTTTCTCCTGTCGGCATAATCTTTAAAGGTTCCGGATTTTATAGCACTGATTATAAAAAAGGGTCAAAGAGTGCCGGGGCGGCTGATAATTCCCCTTCACCTTCTAAAGATATGACTGGAGATAAAAAACAGGACACAATAAAAGCTTCCTCAAGCAATGAAAAATCTTCACCTTCAGGAAAAGAAAAATCCGGTAAATAGAGCAAAACTATTTTTCCATCCAAAAGAGTATTAATAAATATATTTTCAAATCCTATTTATAATATTATAATTATCTATTAATGATTTTATTAACAGTTCTATCGATAATATTAATTTGGTTGCATGTTTCCAGTTTAAGATTTATGATAAGAACCAGCAAGGATACGGGAATACTAGAGGAGACAACAGATTTCGAGGAAGATATTCCTGGAAGCGATGAAGGTGCAAAAGTAAGGTCTTTTTCTATAACATTTTCGATTGCAGTAATTGTTTTTTTAAATTTGATCGAGATAGGTTATTTTGTTTATTGCGTATATTATTTTAATGACCTGACAGTTGTAGTAGGAAGCTCTGTCCTTGTGGGGTATACGCTCTATACATTTATTAAGTTTTTACCGGGGATTAAAAGATTTATAAAAAAACCATTTAATTACCTGATGGAAAAAGCAGAGGGATATGAGGGCGCTATTAATTATATAATGGTCTCATTTGAAATAGTTTTTTGTTTTTATATCCTGGTAAAGATTTTGATATTAAATTTTACTTAGTAGAAGGAATGGACCATGACTCTTTTTAAAAAACTTTTTATCGGTCTTTTAATTTGTGTGCTATGTATTTTACCATTACTTTTAAGTTCTTGTTTTGTAATTGATATGATCACGGGACAGGCTGCTGAAACTAATATTGAAATAACTCCTGAAGAAGAAAAAGAGAATGGAAAGATCTCAGATGAGGAATTCATCGCGCTTATCGATAATGAAGATTTCTTAGAGACTTTTAATACTTTTTATTATCCTGATTCTACTGTCAAGGATGCCAGGTCTGTAGAATCGGACCAGAGCATGTTATATGTAATATTGGAAACAGTAGAAGGATTTGCCGAAGTAGAGGATTATTATAAAGATAAAAAGGTCCAGTCGATCTGGAGCAGGGATTTCATCTACCAGAAGAGCATGGCAGAAATTGAAGAAGATTTTATCGAAGAAGATGAAGAAGTCCCTGTATCAAAATTTACTTTTTCAAGCAAGGACAGGGACAGGGTAGTAGATATACTTGTTAAGGACCTGGATACCGGCAGGACACAGATAATGATAACTTGCTGGAAACTACAATAAGCTTGTAGATGAATTCTGAAAATACTACAAATTCAAAGATCTATACAGTTAGTGAACTCAGCTATAGGATTAAAAATAATCTTGAGAACAGCTTTTCCGGTATTTGGATCGAGGGCGAAGTAAGCAATTTCTATTTCCACAATAAAAAACATATGTATTTTGACCTGAAAGATGAAAACAGTAAGATCAAAATAGTGATGTTTTATCAAAATAACCAAAAGCTCATCTTTGATATTGAAGAGGGTCTCCACATCATAGTGAATGGCTATATCTCAGTATATGAAAAAAGGGGAGAATATCAGCTGATCGCATCAGATGCCCGTCCTGTTGGGAAAGGTTCTCTTATACTTGCTTTTGAACAGCTTAAAGAAAAACTTTTAAAGAAGGGTTATTTTGATGAAGAAATAAAGAAGAGGATACCGCTATTGCCCCAAAAGATCGGTGTAGCAACAGCCAGGGGGGGTGCAGTACTTAAGGATATAGTATCAGTACTCAGGTCCAGGTCAGATAATTTTCATTTAGTAGTAAGGGATGTAAGTGTGGGAGGGACCACTTCCGCAGGTGATATATGTGAAGCTATTGAGGATCTGTGTGAGTATGGTGTTGATACGATAATAATAGCCAGGGGCGGAGGGTCACTTGAAGATCTGTGGGCCTTTAATAGTGAGGAGCTTGCATTAAAAATACATGATTGCCCTATTCCACTAATATCTGCAGTAGGACATCAGACTGATTACACTATTTCAGATTTTGTAGCCGACCTGAGAGCAGCGACTCCATCAGTAGCTGCAGAAAATGTAATGCTGGATAAGAAAAAAATGGTATTAGACCTTAAAAAAATAAGGTCCGGTATTGAAGAAAGAATTTCTTCAAGGATCAGGTCACGAAAAGATCAGCTTGGTTTTTTGATAGATAGAAAATATTTTAGAGAACCCCTTACTTTATTGAATAAGGCTTATCAGGATACAGCCGAGCTTTCAAGGGATATTGTAGACAGTATATCTTCAGTAGCGAAGGGTAAAAGACTTAGATACAAGCATCAGGCTTCAAGGCTGGAACCTGAAAAAATAAGGGGAAGGATAAAATCCCACAAACTCTTATTAAGAAATACAGGGATGAGGTGGAGTAATAGTTTTTTGAAACATAAGGATAATAGAAAGAATAAATTAGGATCTTCCCTTATAAATCTTGAAAAAAGCAACCCGGTTGTTATACTGAAGAGAGGATTTTCTGTAGCATTTGATGAAAACACAGATAGGGCCATAAAAAGCATAAGAGATACCGGCATAGGAAAGATCATACGCTTATTGCTTAAGGACGGTACCTTAAAAGCTAAAGTAATGGAAGTCGATAATAAAATACCAGAGATAGGAAATAAGAGTGAAAATCGATGAATTAAGTTTTGAAGAAGCTTTGTCAAAGCTGGAAGAAGTAGTAAAGGATCTTGAAAAAGAAGATATATCACTTGAAGATTCCATGACCAGATTTGAAACAGGAATAAAGCTTTCTTCCCATGCCTTGAGGAAATTAAATGAGGCTGAAGAGAAGATAGAGGAGCTCACCAGGTCAGAAGATGGAAAACTGGTAAGCAAAGAACTTGAAGTAAATACAGACTCTTAAATATATCGGGAGCCTGTCTGGAAATAAGCCGGGATCAAATTCCCGGATAGCCTCCCAAACACTATATATAGTGCCGTTATTAGTAAAATATTGTAATTATAACAATATATAGTTACAGATTATTATTAAAAAATAATCTATTAAAGAATTATATTTTTTTTTATATTTTAATCCAAAAAAAGTTTACAAATGTATTTTATTGTGCTATCTTATTGGTGTGATGTGGGGAAAAGTGGTGAGGAATTACTTAGATTTCCCATTATTTGGCTAAATATGGTTCAAGCGGGTTTTAAATGTTTTTAGGTGAACATCACAGGACAATTGATAATAAAGGAAGAATCTTTATTCCTGCTAAATTCAGGGAAGAGATAATAAAAGGCGTGATCATCACAAAGGGTTTTGATGAAAAATGTCTTTTTTTATTCTCGAAAGAAGGCTGGAACAGGCTTCAGGAGAAGATATTGTCCAATCCGATGGCTAAAAGAAACACTCAACGGTTCTCAAGATGGTTTTTTTCTTCAGCCAGTATGGAAAGTATAGACCAGCAGGGAAGGACAAGGATCCCCCAGAACCTGATCACGCATGCTGGCCTGAAAAAAGATATAGTGCTTGTCGGTGTCTCCGACAGAGCTGAAATATGGTCAAAAGAGAATTGGGAGAAATACTATGATAATGCAGACTCCCAGTATGCTGATGACCAGAATGCATTTGAAGAATTAGGTTTCTAATAAGTGTTATAAATGAATTATGATGATTTTCATGTATCTGTTCTCTTGACAGAAGTCATAGACTATCTGGACCCGGAAGAGGGAGACATAGTTTATGACGGTACACTTGGCGGTGCGGGTCATACTGTAGAAATAATTAAAGCAATTGCCCCCACAGGCAAAGTAATTGGAGTTGATCTAAATAGTCAGACTCTAAGCACCGCCACCAGTAGATTAAAGTCATTTGCAGGGAATATATTGCCGGTAAATGACAATTTTGCAAATATAAAAAATATTTTATTAAAACTTAATATTAAAAATATTAATAAAATATTATTGGATCTGGGATTGTCCTCTTTCTTAATAGATAAATCGGGAAGGGGATTTAGTTATCTAAGAAACGAAAGACTTGATATGCGGTTTTCAACGGATACCCGGCCAGATGCACATGAAGTGATCAATAAGTATCCGGAAAAACAATTGAAGGAAATATTTCTAAAATATGGTGAAGAAAGATTCTCGGGCCGCATTGCGGCAAATATTGTAAGTCACAGAAAAAGTAAGCCTGTAGAAACAACAGGGGATCTTGTAGGTATAGTAAAAAATTCAATTCCGAAAAATTATGGCAAATATAAAAAAGGAAATCCTGCAAAAAGGATATTCCAGGCCATAAGGATCGAAGTAAATAGGGAACTGGAGAGTATAGGCAAATTAATAGATGACGGTTTTGAGGTACTTGAAAAAGGTGGAAGAATGGTGATCATTTCCTACCATTCACTGGAAGACAGGCTGGTAAAGACAAGATTTCGGGAACTTGAAGGAGTATGTACTTGTCCTCCCGGACTGCCGATCTGTAGGTGTGGTGTAGAAAAGAAGGCCATAGTACTAACAAGAAGGGCAATTTTCCCTTCAATTTGGGAAAAAGAGAAGAATCCCCGATCAAAAAGTGCAAGATTAAGGGCAATAGAGAAGATATAATGAATACAAGATCAGCACAAGTGCATGAGGTCCATAAAAACAGGAAACCGTTTCTGTATATGATAGGAGGCAGGAATAATGCTTCACAAAGACCAGTATTATACGGCAGCAGCGGACTTTTCTATGTATCAATCATAATAATACTCATGGCCTGTCTGGGCCTGCTGTTAAATATCGGTCTGCGGGTTCAAAATATCAATTACCAGAATGATATGTATGAGCTTGATAAAATGATCCTCCTGGAAGAAGAAAGGGCCGATAGGCTGAGATTGGAGATCTCCTCACTGAAAGCTCCCTCAAGGATACAGGAAGCGGCAGAAGAAAAAATAGAGATGAAAACTAGCGGAGAATTTGAAATAGTTGAATTATCCAGACAGGAGCTTATAAACAATGAAAAGATATATGATTATATTGCACGTGATGAATCTACCGGAGTAGAAGTAAGTTATGACAATCTGCTTGGAACGATTTATTATATACAGGATATAGTACTCGTCGTTTCGGAAAGTGTATTAACATTTTTTATACCGTAAATAATATGTAGAATAATAAAATGAACAGGGATAAAAATACCTTTAAGATAAACAGGAAGAGAATTTATTTCCTGTTTATTTTATTTTTTATAGCTTTTTCACTTATTTCCTACCGCCTGGTTTCTATTCAATACCTGGATGCTTCAAGATACCGGAGTTATGCCCAATTTCAGCACACAGATGAATTTAAGCTATACTCAAAAAGAGGCAAAATATTTGACAGGAACGGGATAGAGCTGGCAATAAGCCTTATTGAAAAGACTATATATGCAAATCCACAAGAAGTGCTCGACCCTTCTTACCAGGCAGAAATACTATCGGGGCTGCTTGATATTGATAAGGAAGAACTTGAGTTAAAACTGAGTGATAAAGAACATGGTTTCGTGTATTTAAAAAGAAAAGTAGCTTCAGAAGAAGCAGAGGAGGTCGCAAATCTGGGTTTGCACGGAATATATATCCAGGATGAGACCAAAAGATATTATCCGCAGGATGAATTGGCCGCACAGATAGTCGGATTTACCGGAACAGACGATATTGGACTATATGGAATAGAAATACAATACGAGAGCATATTGAGAGGCGTGGACGGGAAGGCAGTGGCAGAAAAAGATGTTTTCGGGAATGTGATCCCCGGGAATATAAAAAGTTATATAGACCCGGTAGACGGAAAAGATATTGTGCTTACAATTGATTCCCAGATACAATACATCACTGAAAAAAACCTGGAGCAAGTCTGTAAAGATTATAATGCCTCCGGCGCAACAGCTATCGTAATGGATCCCAATAGTGGTGAGATATTTGCAATGGCTACCTATCCTAGTTTTGACCCTAATAATTATCAGGATTTTGATGCTAATCAATATAAGGCAGGCGCCATATCTTTTACATATGAGCCGGGGTCGACTTTTAAGGTAATAAATGTTGCCGGAGCGCTGGAGAATAATACAGTTGGAAAGGACCAGGTATTTGATCTTCCGCCTTCTATAAGAGTAAGCGACAGGATCATAAAAGAGATATTCAGGACATCGAATATCCAGTATTCTACCCGGGAGATCATTCAATATTCAAGTAATGTAGGTGCAGTAATGCTTGCATTAAGTATGGGGGATAAGTTGTACTGGGAAAATATGAACAAATTTGGCTTCGGACAAGTAACAGGTTTAGAGCTTCCAGGGGAAGAAAACGGAATAGTCCATGATTATAAGACCTGGCCGGCTTCAACGATCGGTGCGCTTGCAATCGGGCAAAGTGTATCAGTGACCCCGCTTCAGCTATTAAGAGCAGTAAGCTCTATTGCAAACGGAGGATATCTTATAAAACCCACAATCCTGAAGGAGATAAAACTGGGTGACTTAAACGGGTCAGGAGATCCGGATAATAAGATTCAAATAATCAGTAATAGTACATCCGTGTCCATAAAGGAGATGATGCTTGCCGTAGTCGATAATGGGACCGGCACAAGGGCACAGATAGAAGGAATAAAGGTCTGTGGAAAAACCGGAACTGCAGAGAAAGCAAATGAGAATGGAATAGGATATAGTGAGGGAAGGAGCATAACTTCATTTATTGGTTTTGCACCCTATGATGACCCGGAAATTGCTATAATAGTTGTTGTAGACGAACCCACGGGAGAAGAAAGAACAGTTTGGGGAGGTACAGTTGCTGCCCCTGTCTTTAAAAATATAATGGAGTATTCCCTGAACCATTTAAAGGTTTTAAAATGACTTATTTGATATAGATAATGTATAATTCAATATAAAAAACTGGTAAAGACTCTGGTAGAAGGATCCTTTATGAAGCTGACCGACATACTTGATGGTGTAGATATAAAAAAAATATATGGTGATACCGGAATAGAAATAAGTGATATATCAATAGATTCCAGGACAGTAAGAAATGGTTTTTTATTTGTTGCTATTGAAGGATTTAAGCTGGATGGACACCGTTTTGCCCGTGATGCCGTAAAAAAAGGAGCAGTAGCTGTAATATCCCGGAATAGATTGGATCTTCCCCCTGAGATCGTCCAGGTATTAGTTAAAAATACAAGAAAAGTATTGCCACTGGTAAGTGCAAACTTTTTCGGTAATCCTTCAAGATCTTTGAAAATAATAGGAATAACCGGAACAAATGGAAAAACGACTACATGCTATCTTATAAATTCGATTCTTAAGGAAGCGGGTTTAAAAACTTCCATCATCAGTACATTTAAATCATATATTGGTGAAAGGGAGATATATATGGATAGGACAACTCCTGAGTCACTTGACCTGCACCGGTTTTTTGCAAAGAGCCTGGAAGATGGCGTGAAGTATGCCTGCATGGAAGTATCTTCTCATTCCATAGATCTGCACCGGGTTGATCATATTGATTTTGATCATTTTATATTTACAAACCTATCGCAGGATCACCTGGATTATCATAGGACAATAAACGAATATTTTGAAGTCAAGTCCAGGCTTTTTGATCCGGCTTACCGTAAAATATTTGGGGGGAAAAGTACAGTAATCAATATTGACGATGATTTTGGAAAAAAATTATACAAGATGACAGACCTGGATAAAGTATCGTATTCAATTAAAGATAAAACTGCAGATATAAGGGCCTCAGACATGACAAGCTCTACAAACGGTATAAGCATGGTATTAAAGATAAAGAATAAAGAAGATATGGAGATCAGGTCATCATTATGTGGTATTTTCAATATTTACAATATACTTGCAGCTATAGGGGCAGGATTTGAGATAGGGATTGAAAGATCCCATATAGCAGCCGGTCCCGGATCGATGAAGGGGTTTGGCGGGCGATTTGAGAAAATCGATCATGGCCCCGGCCCGACAGTAATAGTCGATTATGCACATACGCCTGATGGATTGGAAAATGTCTTAAACACTGCAAAAGATATTCTTGGTCAGAGCGGAAAATTGTTCTCTGTCTTTGGCTGCGGGGGAGACAGGGATGTAAAAAAAAGGAGTTTGATGGGTGAAATATCTGCCAGGATCGCAGATTTTACAATCATAACTTCAGATAATCCCAGATCTGAAAGACCAGAGGATATAATCGTGATGATAGAGGAAGGTCTAAAGGAAGAGGGTCCTGAAGGCTATAAAATTATTGTTGATCGAAAGGAAGCTATCCACCAGGCAATGGATATGGCCGGGGAATCTGATATTGTCCTGATAGCAGGAAAAGGACATGAGGACTACCAGGAATTCGAGAAAGGCAGGAGAATACATCTATATGATCCTGAAATAGTAAAGAATTGGAGAAATGAAAATAAAGGAAAAAATTAATATTGATATAGTTGTCAGTGGAACAGGGGCGGCAATGATAAGCGGTGATGCCGGCGGTTTTATTGAATCTATTTCAACAGATACCAGGACACTTTCCGGGGGTGATTTTTTTATCCCTGTAGAAGGGGATAATTTTGACGGCCATGATTTTATCGGAGATGCATTAAAGGCTGGAGCTGGAGGATTTGTATACAGCCGGAAACAAAAAGGAAAAATAAAGGAGATACTGGAAAAATATAATAATAAAGAGATCCTCCCGGGACTGGTGCTGGAAGTTAGTGATACACTTGTTTTTTACCAGGAGCTTGCACGGATCTCCATGTCAAGATTTAACCCCCTGGTCATTGCCATAACCGGTAGTGTCGGTAAAACCACAGCAAGAGATTTTATAGTGAGCATATTGTCACAGGACTTTGATGTGGTCCATACGCCTGAAAACCATAATACCGGGATCGGTATTGCTGCTGCGATGTTAAATATTGGAAGAAATACAGAATTTTTCATAGCAGAACTGGGAATGCGGGGGAAAAACCAGATAGGTCCCCTTGCTGACATATGCAATATAAACATCGGTGCCATTACTGCCATAGGGAATTCACACCTTGAATATTTTACTGATCTTGAGGAGATAGCTATGGCAAAAGCGGAGATCGCAGGCATCATTTATAAAAATAGAGGAAAACTATTTCTCAATGCAGATGACAGGATGACTCCCTATATCAAGGACAATGTCAGGGCCGATATTATTGAATTTGGCCGCAATAATGGGCTTGATTATAATTTTATAGACCTGGCTTCTGACGAGTGGGGAAGATTTAGTTTTGATTTTTTTAAAAATGATCTTAGAAAGGCCCGGATAAGATTAAATCTTCCGGGGTACCATAATATATATAATAGTTGTCTTGCAGCAGGTATATGTGATCACCTGGGTGTTGACCCGGGGAAGATCAAGAGCGGCATTGAGAGTGCGGCTATCGAGAAATACAGGATGGAGATAATAGATTCGGGGGACATAACCCTTATTAATGATTGCTATAATGCCAGTCCGCTTTCAATGAGAAAAGCAATTGATACACTTTGCCTCATAGGGAGGAAAAACCAGAGACGCCGTGTGGCAATACTGGGGGATATGCTGGAGTTGGGAGAGTACTCCGGGGAGCTTCATTATGAGATTGGAAAATACCTGTTAAAAAAAGATATTGACGTTTTAATTGCATTAGGTAAACTGGCAAAAAACATATACAGGGGTTTTAAAGAGAACCGGGCAGATCCCGATAAGTCACAATGCTATTATTTCCCGGAAAAAGAAGGGTTCCGGAGCAATTTGAAAAATCTTGTCAAATCCCGGGATATTGTTTTGATAAAAGGCTCCAGGGCAAATAAAATGGAAGAAATAATCACATATATATAAAAAGACCGCAGGAATTATGGAATAGATAATCTGCTGAAACGATGTTTTTAATAAAAAAGGAGTATTAAATAATGAACTGGATATTTTTATCTCTTGCAATAGGAGGCTTTATATCCCTTTTATTGACTCCTTTATTTGTCAGTTTTCAAAAAAGAAGGTCCATCGGTGAGAAAATAAGGATGGATGGACCAAAGAGTCATTCTACAAAAGTAGGCACGCCTACTATGGGCGGGGTCGTTTTTGTGCTGGCTTCCACTGCAGCTTTTGCAATAGTCAGTTTTATAAAGTATTACCGCCACGAGGACTATAGCATGGAAGGCATCTTCGTAACCTCCATACTGCTTTTATGCAGTCTGGTAGGTTTTATTGATGACTATATGTCTCTCAGAAAACAGCGTTCACTGGGTTTGAGGGGATGGGTAAAAATATTCCTTCTTATCATCATATGCATTTATTTTGTATTATTTTCAAAATATATTCTTGATCTTGCAACATATATAAGTATCCCTTTTACAAATATCAGTATCGAACTGGGAAATTGGTATTATATAATCGCTGTTTTTATAGTCCTGTCAACGACCAATGCAGTAAACCTTACTGATGGTCTCGATGGGCTGGCTGCCGGCAGCGCTTCTATTGTGCTGGCTACCTTTTGTTTTATTGCTTTCCTGGAATGGACCATACTTGATGTCACATACGGGATCGATGTTGCAGTGATCGGTGCAAGCGCCCTTGCAGCTTGTATAGGTTTCCTGTGGTGGAACACTGCTCCTGCAGAGATCTTTATGGGGGACACGGGTTCATTTGGATTGGGAGGACTTATAGCTGCCATTGCTATTGTTTTAAAACAGGAGATATTGCTTATAATGATAGGCGGATTATTTGTATTAGAGACTTTATCAGTTATTATTCAGGTGCTCTGGTTCAAGATATCAAAAAAGAGGGTCTTTAAGATGGCCCCGATCCATCACCACTTTGAATTAATGGGGTGGCCGGAGATTAAAGTAATAATACGTTTCTGGCTTGTTTGTGCTATTTTTTCAGCACTGGGATTTTTTATTTACTATCTAAAATTCATCGATTAGTCAATATAAGAACAGTTACCGAGAGGCTTAAATGTGATGGATCCTGATACTTTTTTCAAAGATAAAAAAATACTTGTCATCGGCCTGGGAATGACCGGGATCTCAGCAGCTTCCATGCTTATGGGATTCGGTGGGAAGATACTGGCTATAGATAATAATGCAGATCTGGACAGGGAAGATATATATAAGAGAATAGTAAAGAACAGTCCCGGGGATATAAAAAACAGCGGAAGATACCTTGAGATAATCATTAGCGGTGGCACCAATGAGGACACCTCTTTATTGGAAGACATAGGATTGATAATACCCAGTCCGGGAATACCAGGAAATATAGCCCTGTTTAAGGAGGCTTTTAAAAAAGATATTCCCATATGGGATGAACTTGAACTTGCCTGGCTGCTTATGGGCATAAAACAGAAGAAAAATACTATTGCGGTAACAGGTACAAATGGAAAGACTACTGTAGTAAGCCTTATAAATAAAATATTATCTGATTCAAAAATTCCCTCTATAGCATGCGGTAATGTCGGTCTCCCGCTGCTAAATACCCTTCAATTATCCCGGGACAGGAAGATCCTGGATGATGAAGTCATGCGTGTGATAGAAGTAAGCAGTTTTCAATTAGAGAGGATAAAGACATTTAAGCCCCATATTGGGATACTCTTAAATGTCACAAGCGATCATCTGGACCGCCATGGCAATCTCGGTGATTACGGAAAGATAAAATTCGATCTGTTTTCCAACCAGGATAGCAATGATATTGCAATACTTAATATAGACGATCCTTATATTGAACAAAATATATGTGATCTTGAAAAAAACAGGGAACATCCTCAGATAATCAGATTTGGTCTTGAAAGTTGCCCTGAACATGATTTACGGTATGACGGCAATAATATATTTTTTGATTTTGCCGGATTTAAGGGAAGTATCAATACTGGAGGAACCCTGCTCAAGGGCATGCATAATATTTCAAATATTATAGCTTCAATGTTACCGGCTATGCTGGCCGGTGTCTCCCCGGAATCAATTGAAAGATCTGTAAAGAATTACAAGACTCCGGATCACCGTATTGAATATCTTGGGGTACTTTCCGGGATAAGGTGTTTTAATGATTCAAAATCGACAAACCCTGATTCGACTATTGCAGCATTGCAGGATTTCGGAAAAGAAGTAACCCTGATACTGGGAGGCAAGGACAAAGATATGGATTTCCTGATGCTTGCAGAGATACTCGAATCAAAGGTCAACAATCTTATTCTAATAGGGGAAGCTTCATCAAAGATAAACAGGCTATTTGGACCGCTTTCAGGTGAATATGAAATATATTTATCCGATAGTCTTGAAAAAGCTGTAGAACTCTCATTTAAAATAACTAAACCTGGCGAGGTGCTTTTACTTTCACCGGCCTGTGCGAGCATGGATATGTTCAGGGACTATAAAGACCGTGGAGACAGGTTTAAAAAACTGGTGCTGTCATACGGGAAAGCATGATGGAAAAACAAGTTAAAAGACACAGGATATTCAGCATAGGTCCTGAATACTATTTTCTGTTCATTATCACGCTTATCCTGTCCATAATAGGTATAGTGATGATATCCAGCGCATCAATACCGGTTGGTGAAAGATATTTTAATGATTCATTCTGGTTTATCAGGAGACAGGTCATATGGTGGTTGATATCTTTTCCATGTTTTTTGATCGCATCAAGAATAGATTATAAAAAGTACCGCAGGTTTTCAAATCTTTTCATACTCATAGTCATAGGGATGCTTGCACTTGTCCTTATACCAGGCTTCAGCATAGAGTCCGGTGGAGCAAAAAGATGGCTGAATCTATGGTTTTTCAATCCCCAGCCATCCGAATTTGCTAAACTTGCTCTGGTCTTTTTCTTTTCCGATCATCTCGGAAGGCATTATATCAAAAATCCCGGAATAAAGAGGATATTGTGGCCATCATTTTCTATCCTTTGCCTTGTGACTATCCTTATTTTTTTAGAACCTGACCTGAGTACCGTTATAGTCATATGGCTCATAATCTTTATAATAATGTATGTCGGGGAAGTAAGGTTAAAACATATGATCAGCCTTGGCTTCATAGGATCCCTGGTAACAATTGGATATATGTTTCTTGAGGATTATAGGAGGGAAAGGCTGCTTGCTTTTTTCAATGGAAGCAGTGAAAGCGGTGGATTTAATTTCCAGATCAACCAGTCACTTATAGCTCTGGGGTCAGGAAATATACTGGGACTTGGTCTTGGAAACAGTGTACAGAAATATTCCTATCTGCCTGAGGCGCAAACTGATTTTATTTTTGCTATCATAGGAGAGGAACTTGGCTTGATCGGTACGATGCTTATAGTAATATTATTTTTACTATTCGCTTTTTTTGGTATCAGGGTATGTTTAAAGACAAATGATTATTATGGCAGGGTACTTGCTGCAGGACTCACAAGTCTCATAATCGTACCGGCAGTGATAAATATAGCAGTAGCCACAGGACTGCTCCCTGTTACCGGGCTCACACTTCCTTTTATCAGCTTCGGGGGTTCCTCACTTTTATTAAGCATGGTAACTGTAGGTATCCTTCTTAATATATCAAGGCAGAACCTGCTTGTAAGAAGAATAAAAAAAGATATAAATAATAGAATAAATGATAGAGGATAGTACAAAGATGAAAAACAATTTACTTATAACCGGTGGGGGAACAGGAGGACATCTTTATCCTGCTATGGCTATCATTGAGTACCTACAGGAAAAGTATCCTGACCTCGCCTTAAGTTTTATCGGTTCAGAGAAAGGTATGGGGCATAAACTGATACCTGCCATGAGTATAGATTTCTATAAAGTAAAAGCCCGCGGACTTATAGTAAACAGGTCTGCGTTAAAAAAGATAGCGGGCTATACCGGATTCATATTTGCAATGATCCCAGGCTTCATCAAGGCTTTGAAGATCTTGAGGAGAAAACAGATAACTAATATACTCGGTATGGGAGGCTATGTATGCGCACCCGTCTTCCTGGCGGCAATGGTAAGGAAAAATTGATTTTTCAATACATGAGCAGAATTATATTCCCGGAAGATTGAATAAGTTTTTTTCATCGAGAGCCAAATATGTTTTTACCAGTTTTAAAGAAACGGAAAAATACCTGAATGCAAAAGAAGGTTCAGTTGTATATTCAGGAAATCCTGTGCGCCGTGCGGTCAGGAACCATATGTTGCTGGAGCCATCGTATGGGAAATGGGGTCTTGATAAAAACAGGTTTACAATTGTAGCTTTTGGTGGAAGCCTGGGAGCTGAGAAGATCAATAGTACCATCTCCGGCCTTTATGAAGAATTTGCCGGGGACAATAGAATCCAGGTCTTGCTTATTTCCGGCAGTAGGTATTATGCTGATATCAATAGAATTATGGAAAATAAAATAAAAAAGAATGATAATCTGATCTTTAAAATTAAAGCATATATTGATCAAATGGACCAGGTCTACCGCATAGCTGATCTAATAATTGCAAGAGCAGGTGCAAATACCGTATTTGAGTCCGCGGCCACCGGCATTCCTTCAGTATTGATACCGTATCCTTATGCTATAGAGGATCATCAGTTCTATAATGCAAAATATATTGCCGATTTGGGGAAAGCTGTTCTCCTCCGGGAAAACGAACTTTCAGTTAGGACCCTTTCTGGTATAATAAAGAACCTTTTGAAAAATGATATGGAAAAATTATTAAAAATGAAGAGTGTTTCCATCCCTAATTCCGGGGAGGAAAGCCTGAAAATAATTACCGGTAAGCTTATGGAGGATGATATTGGTACTTGATAATGATTTTAGTAAATATACAAAATATTTCCTGGTAGGTATCGGAGGAGCCGGGATGAGCGCGATCGCTCTTGTCCTTAAAGGCATGGGGCATAAAGTGGCTGGATCAGACTTGAAAGAATCCCGCTATACTATTTCCCTGGAAAAAGAAGGAATACAGATATATATGGGTCATGATGCAAAGAATGTTGCTGATGCTGATATTGTGATCTATTCAGCAGCAATACCCGAAAATAATATTGAAATAATGGAAGCAAGATCAAAAAATATCCCTGTCTGCAGCAGGGCGGACATACTGTCCTGGATACTTAATAAAAGCAAAGGCATAGCTATTGCGGGGACACACGGAAAAACTACTACCACCTCAATGGTATCGATGATTCTCAGGGGCCTGGATATGGATCCTACCATTATCGTCGGCGGTGAATTGAATGAACTGGGCTCAAATGCCATTTACGGCAAGAGTGATTTTGTAATAGCAGAAGCCTGTGAGAGTGATGGTTCTTTTTTGAAGTATAATCCATTTATAAGCGTTGTAACAAATATAGAGGAGGACCACTTTGATTATTATAAAGACATGGATGAATTAAGAGAAAGTTTTTTCAAATTTATCTCAAATACAAGGGAAGAAGGATGGATAATAATAAATGGTGATGAGATAGATAAAAGCCGGATCGAGGATATGGGAAAAAAAAATGTGATAACTTTTGGATTGAATAAAGATAATGATATTAAGGCTTCCAATATAAAGTATTCCAATCTTGGGTCAAGCTATGATCTTAATGTGGGATATAATGGGGACAATAAGAAAAAAGATCATCCACGTCCCGGGGACGCAAAAACATTCAAGGTACAATTAAATGTTCCGGGACTTCATAATATAAAAAACAGCCTGGCTGCTTTCGGTGTTTGTTACGCAATCGGGCTTGATCCATTAAAAGCTGCGGGGGTATTGAAATATTTTACCGGTGTTAAAAGACGATTTGAAAAAAGAGGTGAAAAAAAGGGGGCAATAGTTTTTGATGATTATGCACATCACCCTTCTGAGGTAAGTGCCACCCTTGAAGCTGCTTCAGAAGAAAAAATGAAGAGAATAATAACAGTATTTCAGCCGCACAGGTATTCCCGGCTGGCACATCTTAAAAAAGAGTTCAGCCTTTGTTTTAATGATACAGACATACTTATAATCACTGATGTTTATGGATCCGGGGAACAACCTATTCCTGGTGTCAATGGAAAAGTCCTTATAGATAGCCTGATAGAAAATGGGTTTTCAGGTAAACTCGCATATATCCCCGGACTTTCTGATATTGCCGAGTATCTTAATAATAAAATGAGGCAAGGCGACATAGTCTTACTTATGGGAGCGGGAGACATAACCAGGGTTTCAGATGAACTATTTAGAAATTAAAGATATGATCGACAGGTCCGGATCCGGAAAGATGGTCCTCGATTTTAATGTATCCGGGCTTAATTCATTGGGGACAGGCGGGAAAGCAGCTGCACTGGTCACGATGGATTCATTAGAAGGATCATTGTCCATCCTGGAACTGCTGGAGTCCAATAGTATGGATTATGCCATTCTGGGTTCAGGCACCAATGTAGTTTTGCCGGGTGGAGCGTTCGAAACTATAATAGTGAAGCTTGGAAAAAGTTTTGATCATTGTGTTTTTGAAGCTGACGGTACGATTTGTGCCGGTGGGACATTCAGCACACAAACCCTGGTGATGAAAGCAGCAAGAAAAGGATATGACTTTTCACCCCTGGCAGGCATACCCGGAACAATTGGGGGAGCAGTATCAGGGAATAGTGGAACCGGCTCACAGGGTATCTGTGATTATATTATTACCTTAAAAGCAATTTTTAAATATAATGATAAAATAGTCTATGATGAGATAGACTCAACAAATATAGAATACAGCTACAGGTCCTTTAAACTAAAGGGTCTTATCGCGATAACAGGACTGATACTCAAAGCCCGGGAGGATAAAGCTGAAAATATTTTATCAGCTATACAAAATGGTATAGTGAAGAGAAAACTATCGCAACCGGTCAGAGCAAAGACCTGCGGCTGTTTTTTTAAAAATCCGCAGGGAATAAAAAAGTCAGCAGGTGCCATGATAGATGAATGCGGCCTTAAAAATTTTTATTATGGAGGAGCAAAGGTCTCAAATAAACATGCTAATTTTATTGAGAATTCCGGAAATGCGACCAGTGAAGATATTATGGTATTATCGAGGATAATAAAAGACAGGGTAAAGGCAAAATTTGATATTGAACTTGAACTTGAAGTCAGGATGATAGGATTTTAAACATGGCAGAACTGGCTAAACGGTTTTCAAAAATCGGGATAAGAGGACAAAAAAATAAAAAAATAGGTGTCCTTGCGGGAGGCCTGTCTTCTGAGAGGGAGATCTCTTTAAAGACAGGAAGAAACATTTTTGAGTCTTTAAAAAGATCCGGGTATAATGCTGATTTTATTGATGCAGGAGTGGACCTGCTGGAAAAAATCAGATCGGTAGATATTGCTTTTTTGGCCCTTCACGGAAGATTTGGAGAGGATGGTACCGTGCAGGGAATGCTTGAACTTCTAAAAATACCGTATACCGGTTCCGGTGTCCTTTCCAGTGCTGTGGTACTCGATAAGATACTTTCTAAAAAGATCTTTATTCAAGAAGATATCCCAACCCCACCGTTTATTGAACTTGACCTCAATGACCAGATACCGGAACTTGATGGTTTAAATGAAGAAATAGGAGTAAAAACAGGCTATCCACTTGTAGTCAAGCCAAATTCTGAAGGTTCGACAATAGGGATCAAGACCATATATGACTCATCTCAATTAGAAGATGGCATAAAGGAAGCAGCCAGGTACGATAAAAGAATACTCCTTGAGAAATATATAAAGGGACGGGAGCTGACTGTAGGAATAATAGGATTAGAACCCGAGACACTCCCGATCATTGAAATAAAACCCAAAAGTGGTTTTTTTGATTTTGATTCCAAATATAAAAATGATCTCACAGAATATATCATACCTGCAGACCTGGAAAAAGGGATTGCAGAAAATATAATGGAGATCTCAATGAACTGCCATAAGATCCTGGGGTGCAGCGGTATCTCAAGAGTCGATTTTATTCTCGACAGCGCAGGTACTCCTTATGTCCTGGAAATAAACACAATGCCCGGGATGACATCTACAAGTCTCGTACCAATGGCTGCCAGTGCAGTGGGGATCAGTTTTGACTTACTTGTAGAAATAATACTGGATAGTGCCAAATTAAAGATATAATACGTGGGAAAATCAAAAAAAGTTGAAAACCTCATAAAGATCAGGAAAAGAAAGATATTGGTTCGAAGATTTTGGCTGGTGATGAGGGTTTTGTTAGCAGTCTGTCTCCTTGCGGCTGCTGTTTGGGGTTTAAATTATTTTTATAATAGCAGCTACTTTAAGATCAAATCATTAAGTATCGAAGGCAATACCCATTATGATGAAGATACTCTGGACAAGTTTACAATAGATATTCCAGGGACCAATATATTTGAGGTAAATAAAAAAGACATAGAAGACTCTCTTGGAACTGGCCTGATCTGGATAAAATCAGTAGAACTAAGAAAAATATTCCCTGACAGTATAACTATAATGATACAGGAAAGAAATCCTGCACTTATGGCCAGCTATAAAAATGATTTCTATCTTTTAGATGATGAAGGTTTAATACTGGAAAAAATTAGTTTTGCTGATCTTGATAGTTATGGAGATTTGATACTGGTAAGGGATGCTTTCGATTATAAATTGGACCCCGGAGAAGCCATTGCTGCAAAGAACATACTTAGCTGCGGAAGCATATATAATATAATGGACGAAGAAGTCAGGGCACTTATAAAAGAAGCTGGGATTGAAGAGAATATTGCAGGTGATATTTTTTTTATAACATATAATAATGAAAAGATAGTATTTGGCGGCAGTAATGAAATAATAAAGAAAATTGAAGTATTAAAGCTATTGTTAAAACAGGAAACAAAATATAATATAATAGATTTAAGGAACCCTGAGAACCCAGTGGTAAAAGAATAGTCGGAGGTCTTTTTGTCAGTCAATGATGAGTATATGGTGGGTATAGATATCGGAACCACGAAAGTTACCACCCTCATAGGTAATTTTGGGAAAAACAATACTTTAAAAATAAAAGGATATGGTATTTCTGAATGCAGGGGCATGAAAAAGGGCCTGATCGTAGATATAAATGAGGCAACAAAATCAATCTTAAAATCTGTCGATCAGGCAGAGAGGTCAACGAAGACTTTTATAGATAAGGCATTTATAGGGATTACGGGAAAGCATATTTCTTTTATCAGCAATTGGAGCGAGACAAGTGTAAATTCTCCCAACTATCTAATAAGAAAAGTCGATGTTGACAGACTTTTAATCCAGGCAAACAAGGTAAACATATCTTCCTCTAATGAAATAATCCATACACTTATAAAACAGTTTGTAATAGATGATGAAAAGGGTATTATAGACCCTATAGGATTATCAGCCAGAAAACTTGCTGTAGAATTGTTAGCGATCTACGGATCGTCTTCACAGGTAAATAATATTATAAACAGCATAAAGAATTCAAAAATAGAAGTACAGGATATTATACTGGAAGCCCTGGCCTCCAGTGAAGCTGTTTTGACCCCTGAGGAAAAGGAAAGCGGAGTCATACTTCTTGATATTGGTGGAGGAACTACAGATGTTGCATTGTATAAGGACAAAAAGATGGTCTTTACATACTGCCTTCCTGTTGGCGGTAATCTCGTGACCAATGATATATCTATTGGATTAAATATTACTTTTCCAAAAGCTGAAGATATCAAGAAAAAATATGCGAATGTGGATTATAATTTTTATGAAAGTTTAAACAAAGTCAATATGGAAGAAATAAAGATCAACCGGAATAAGACTACCCTGAATATTAGATTATATAATATTGTAAATTCAAGGGCCCGGGAGATGATGGTGCTGATAAAAGAAAAGATTGAAGAATATGGATTTTTGCATTCTGCACCATGTGGAGTTGTATTAACGGGAGGAACATCCCAGTTAAAAGGGCTAAAGGCACTTACTGCTTCGATCTTCGATTTACCTGTCCGGCTTGGTCTCCCCCATGATGTCGATGGGCCGGCTGAAGTCATAAATGATCCCATTTATTCTACAGGTGTAGGACTTTTGAAATATGCTTTTCAGTTGGAAAATTTTGTTGAATTTGAGAAACTGGACGAGACTACCGGAAGTGATGGATTTTTAGATAGATTTAGAAGTTTTATTTCAAAAATTTTAAAAAATTAATACAGGGGGTATTAAGGTGACTTTGGATTTTGATAAAAGCTATTATGCCGTCATAAGAGTATTAGGTGTCGGGGGTGGTGGCAGTAATGCTATAAACCGGATGATGGAAGACAATCTGACGGGATGTGAATTTGTTGCTATCAACACTGATGCACAGGCTTTGATGATGTCAAATGCAGACCGGAAAGTACTGGTTGGTGAGACAGGGCTTGGCGCCGGATCAAATCCAGAAATCGGGAAAATGGCGGCGGAGAAGTCGATTGAAGAGATAAAGGAAACAGTCAAAGATGCAGATATGGTATTTATTGCCCTTGGAGAAGGCGGGGGGACAGGTACAGGAGCTGCCCCTGTTATAGCTAAAGCTGCCAGGGAGGCAGGATGCCTTACAGTTGCCGTTGTCACAAAACCATTTTCTTTTGAAGGACGAAAAAGAATGGCACAGGCAGAGGAAGGCATAAAGATCATGAGACCAATTGTAGATACCCTTATAGTCATCCCGAACGATAAGCTTCTTGAAATAGCTGATGATAATACTACTCTTCTTCATGCATTTAAACTTGCTGATAATGTTTTAAAGGCAGGCGTAAGGGGGGTAACAGACTTAATAACTTTACCGGGCCTTATAAATCTTGATTTTGCAGATGTCAGGTCAATAATAAAAGATGCGGGAAATGCACTTCTTGGCGAGGGTATCGCATCTGGAGACAATAGAGCCATAAAAGCAGCCCAAAATGCAATAAACAGTCCCCTGATAGAAGAATCGATCGATGGAGCCACAGGAATACTCTTAAACATCTCCGGCGGCCCAGACCTGAAATTATTTGAAATAAATGAGGCTGCTGAAATAATCAGGAATGCCTCCAGTCCTGATGCAAATATAATCTTTGGTTCTGTTATAGATGAAGCAATGAATGATAAAATAAAAGTGACGATAATTGCAACTGGCTTTTCATCTTCAAAGGGCAGGACCTCCCGATCCGGTAAAGAAGAAAAAGCTGAAGAAAAAATAGATATAAATAAAAAACTTGATGTATTCGAAGAAGAGATATTAGAAGATAAAAAAGAGACAAAGATAGACAAATTTCCTGATGATGATTTTGGATCAATAGATGACGACTACCTCGATGTACCTACTTTTCTAAGGAAAGATAAAAAATAAAGCATACCGTTTATGTTAAATATTGAGAAGATATTGGTTAAAGGGATTAATATCTTTAACCATCCTGTTTGTGAGCAAAATGAGTTATTTTGTGGTTTCACTACAAGGGATGGGGGATTTAGCCGCAAACCTTTTAATACACTCAATCTTGCATATCATGTAGGTGATGACGATAGATCAGTTCTGAAAAACCGGCAGTTGCTCATCGAAAAAATACTGGGCCCGGGACCCAGACGTATCTATTCTTCGCTCCAGGTCCACGGAGATAATGTTCTTTATGTAGATAAATATACTGAACATGAAAATGGTAAGATACCCGTTAAAGCTGACAGTTTGATAACAGATGACAGTAATGTACCTATTATGGTATTGGGTGCCGATTGCAGCTTGATCATCGTAATAGATATAAAAGAAAAAGCAGTAGGCGTCGTGCATGCAGGATGGAGGGGTACGTTTAATGGGGTACTCGGGAAAACACTGCTTGAATTTAAAAAACGCTTTAATTCATCTCCTGAAAACATCCTCATCTTTTTTGGTCCGAGCATAAGGAGTTGCTGCTATAAGGTAGATAACATTCTAATAGACCGGTTTAGGGAAAAATTTGGTAGAGGGGATTATTATTTTAATGATTATAAAGAGGGTAAAGATTTCTTTCTTGATATTATTAAGTTAAACTTGATTCACTTAAAAGATTTTGGTATACAGAAAGATAATATTTTCGATGCCGGACAATGTACCAGTTGTGGTAATGGACTTTTCTCCTATAGGAGGGAGAATAATACTGGCCGCCAGGCAGCGATTGCAATGATACATTGATATATGATGGCCGGGTTTCCTGGATATGGAAGTAAATATGATTGCAATGAATTTTTTAACCGAAGAAAAAGAAAATAAGAGTTTTTTGAAGTACAGGGAAAATATTTCCTCCCTCAAGAAAGACATTGGGGATGCATGCAGGAATTCCGGGAGGAGTCCGGAAGATATAACCATAATAGCCGCTACCAAATATGTTGGTCCTGAAGGAGTCGCCATAGTGCATAGACTAGGAATAAATGATTTCGGTGAAAACAGGTCAGATGAATTATCAAATAAGAAGAGGGCCCTGTCTGGGGAGTCTAACTGGCACTTCATCGGCCACTTACAGACCAGGAAAGCAAAAACAGTGGTCCCGCTTGTCGAGTATATTCATTCCATCGATAGTCTTAAAACATTAGAGAAGGTTGGAAAAGAATCAAAAAAAATAAATAAGATACAAAAAGTCCTGATAGAAATAAATATTTCCGGAGAAAAGACAAAATATGGTTTGGACAGGGATCATGTGAGTTCATTTATCAATGATTCGTCAAAGATCAAAGATATTGAGATAAAGGGTTTTATGACGATGGCACCATATACTGATGATATGAAGCATATTAGACAGATATTCAGGAGCTTAAGATTTTTAAGGGAAGAGATGTCCGTTTTTTCCCCGGGAATGGACCTGCCGGAACTATCAATGGGGATGAGTAATGATTTTAAAATAGCAATTGAAGAAGGAGCCACGATGATAAGGGTCGGCTCTAATATTTTCAAATAGGAGCCTGTTTTCGGACAGGCTCCTGGATCAACTGATTTTGGGAGGATAAATGAAAGGATTTTTTAAAAAGACTTTGTCTTTCTTCGGACTGGCAGATGAAGAAGAAATTGAGATGGAAACTGAGAACGGTAATAGTTTAACTGATAGAAAAAAGATAGATGAGATAAGGCGTAGAAAAATAGCTCCCGGGATATCAAAGAGGGTCTCAAGGAAAAAAGTCTCCCTCATAAGCAGTGTGAGAGAAAGCAGGAAGGCAAAGGTATTTATTGCAGAACCAAAAGAATTTGATGAAATACAGGGAATAGCTGATAATTTCAAAAATGATATTCCCATAATCATTAATCTCCAGCGGGTGGACCAGGATATTTCTAAAAGAATAATAGATTTTTGTAGTGGTCTTACCTATGCGCTTGAAGGAGATATAAAAAAAGTTGCAGACAGGGTTTTCCTGATAACCCCGTCAAATATTGAAGTCAATTCAAAGGAAAATGAGTTCTTGAGCGAGGAGGGATTCTTTAAGCCTTTTTAATTAAGAAGACCTGACTGAGAGGTAAGGATTTTGAAAAGATATAGGATTATATTTATAGGCTGCGGCAATATGGGTGAAGCTATCTTGAAGGGAATTATTACTTCAGGGTATATGGAGCCTAAAGATATAGCTTTTTATGAATTAGATAAAAAAAGGATCAAATATATAAAGAAGACCTATGCGGTTGAGAGCATTGGTAGTATCAGTGAAGGTGTCAGTGATTCAGAGTATGTTCTTCTTGCCGTAAAACCGCAGAATATCAAACAGGTACTAATGGAGGTAAAGGAATATTTTAATAAGGATAGTAATTCCTTAATAAGCATAGCTGCCGGTGTTTCTACTGATTTTATTGAAAAAAGCCTTGGCTGTGAATGTTCAGTAATGAGGGTAATGCCAAATGCACCGGCACTTTTTAATAAAGGGATGGCCGCCATAAGCAGTGGGCGGTATTCTAATGAAAAAGACCGTCAGTTTACCAGGGATCTTATGGATAAGGTCGGGGAGTGCATTATGATAGATGAGGAACTTCAAAATATATCCACAGCTATAAGCGGAAGTGGACCGGCATACTATTTCCTGTTCTGTAAATACATGATAGAGGCGGCAGTGAAGAATGGGATGCCGGAAGATTGTGCCAGGACACTGGTGACTGAGACAATGATTGGCTCCGGCATTATGATAAAAAGGTCCGGTCTGGAAATTGACAAACTTATTTCAAGGGTAGTCTCACCAGGAGGAACTACTGAGAAAGCCCTGCAAGTCTTCTCTGATAAATTTCTCGGAGATATAATATCACGTGCAGTTGGAGATGCATCAAAAAGGGCTCTTGAACTGGAACATGAACTCAATAAATAATAATGATTTTAATAATAGGGTGGTAAATATTGGAGATTTTTGTAGCAATACTTATAATAATTTTAAGAATATATACATATATTCTACTTCTAAGGATCATTCTTTCATGGTTCAGGATAATGCCCAGGGGAAGGATATGGGGTAGGGCATATAAGCTTCTGGAGGATATCACTGAACCATTCTTGCAATTATTCAGGAGGTTTGTTCCCCTGGTAAAAATGGGGAGATCGTATTTAGATCTTTCTTATATTGCAGCAATTTTAGTGGTACAATTACTTGTAATACTTCTAAGATATGTAGTTTTAAGATATATATAGCAATGATATATAGAAATAAAAGGATTTATGGAGGTAGTTTTGAATATTAATTCTGAAAATATACAGAAAAAAGAATTTCATATAGTATTTAAGGGATATAAACCTGAAGAAGTAGATAAATTTTTAGATCTGCTCTCAATTGAGTTTGATAAGCTTCGAAAGAAAGTGGAAGAACTTGAAGAAAATGTTGACAGCATTAAATATGAGGGCGACAAAGAATCTATAAAAATGAAAAGAGTAATACAGGAAGCTCTTGTATCTGCACATAAAGTTGCTGAAGAAATAAAACAAAAGGCAAAAATAGAAGCAGAAGAACTGGTAAGCAAGAAAAGATCAGAGGAAGAACAAGCCATTACAAAGATCAAGACAGAAAAAGAAATGCTTCAGCAAAGCATAGCCAGGCTTAAAGAGGATTATAATAATTTCAAGGGTCAAATATCAAAGTTTGCCGATGATTTCAAGCAAAAGACATTAAGCATCGGAGATATACAACTGAATGATACATTAAATAAAATCGACTCTGCTTCCGAAAAAATAGGCATAGATGAGTTGACGGACATTATCGTGGAAGAAGAGGGAAAGAAATCCGGGACCTTTCAGAATGCTACATCAACGGAAGAAAGCGGAATGGAAAATAGTTTTCCCGGAGGACAAGGGAGAATTCAAGCATGCAAAAAAAGAATTTATTGAAGAATCTGAAATAAATGAAGAGGATAAAGAGCAGGAGACTACTCTTTCAGATGATATTATTGAAGAATTGAATTATAAGGGTAATGTTGATCTTGAAGAGGATAAAGAGGAAGACCCTGAAGAAAGTGACAGCCCTGATATAGAGGAAAAAAAAGCTGATATTGAAGATAATGATAAAGAAAATGGAAAAAAGACAAGGAAAAAGATCGATATAGCAAACCCTGATATAATCAATGATTTTTTCAAGACTGATGAAGACTGATAATATTAAATTATACATAAGACCAGGTGCATCAGAAACAAGAGTTGAGGGGATATACCGGGAGAGGATAAAAATAAGGATAAGTGCACCTCCTGAAAAGGGAAGAGCAAACAAAGAACTTATTAAATTTATTGGAGGGATCCTGTCAATACCAAAAAGCCGGATCTCAATCATTTCAGGAAAAACATCTAATTACAAAGAAATACAAGTTAACTCAAGTCATAATAAAAACTATTATGACATTATTCTGGGAGCTTGTCCGGGAACTGGATCCGGACTGTAGGAACGTTAGCCCTTAGCGGTTACAGGCTCCTAAACTACTCAAAAGTAACCTATAATTACTGCCGATGCATTAATATTGTGTGAAAAATAATTTAAAATCACTACTATATTGTAATAAAATCCATAAATTACCAGTATCCTGCAATACTTTGACCTGATAAAAACCAGAAAAACCTATATTTTTTCTATTGACAAGATAATATAATAGAATTATTATAGTTATATCAAAATTATCTAAAACATGAATAATACTATCACTTTAATAAATATTATTATTGAAGCAACTACAATAACTAGGTATTTACGGAAATATTTTTAAACTGTATATAATTTACAATAATATATCTAAGTAAATGGGAATAATACTTTATATCGGAAAAAATAAAGAAATTACTGATAGTATAGCTGAAATTACGCTAAATAATCATGAAGTAGCAATATTAAGCTGTAATTATTATTATCAGCACTATATAGAGGAATATATGCCTGATTATATAATATTATCTGCAGATACAGATAATTATGCTGAGATATCAAAGTATATTGCTGAAAAAAGGCACCGTACAGCTTATAGTAACTGATAAAGATAGAATTGATATTGATCAATCAAGTAAAGCCATACAAATATGCGGACCGACATCATCAGGTCAAGTAAAAGATATCATCAATATAATCGAAAAGATCGATAAGATCGAACCTGAAAAAAACAGGAAATATAAATATGCAAAACAAGAAGTACTTTCTTTTTATTCTATACAGGGCGGAGTCGGAAAAACTTCTATAGCTTTTAATACCGCCTGGTATTTGAGTAAAAGAAATATTGGGCAAATATTGCTAATAGATTTAAATTTTTGTGAGGGTCCATCCGATATTTCAATTCGTCTTAAAGTAGACACACTGACCAATATGAGTACCTATATAAAAAATACTCTTAAAGGAATTGATAGTATCCAGGATTCCATTACCAATCTAAATAATATTGATATCATGATACCGCCTCTGTCTCTGCACCAAAGTGATGGATTTAATCTTGATATGCTGAACAATCTTATTTACTCAGCAAGAAAAGATTACGATGTAATAATCGCCGATATACCATTCAGGTATGACAATGTATCTTTAGAGATGTTGAATCTGTCTACTAGTTCTGTAATAGTTTTATCCCCTGATATCAGTCTTGCTCCAAGGGTTGTGGATTTTCAGAAATTTTTACCTGAAAAACAGAAAAAAGCAGCAATCCTGAACAAAGTAGAAAAAGGGGATACACAAATAAAAAAGGATTATGAAAGCATTACCGGTATACCTGTTTGCGGACAATTTGATTTTGTTCCAAAAAATAGAAGGAAATTATTAAAAGACGGAAGATCAGAGATAGAGCTTCCGGACATGCAGGCAGGTATATGGGAACTTGCGGATTATATATTTTAATATGGAAGAAGAAAAAAAATTATACACCATAAATGAAGTCTCGGAACTGGTAGGAATAAGTGAATCAGAGATAATCAGGGTAGTGATGCTTAAAAAGTTACCAGCTATAAGAGTCGGCAAAGCTATAAGGATCAAGGAAGAGGACCTTGAGAATTTTTTAAATGGCTTTGTCGGAGAAGAGAAATCCCAACAGGCGAGCAAGGAGCCGGTACTTTATACTGCAGAACAGGTAGCAAAGATCTTGAAGCTTTCAGTTGACAATATTTGGAATCTATTAAAAACGGCAAAACTTAAAGGATTTAAGATCAGGGAAGGTAGGAGTTCATGGAGGGTGCCTGCGAATAGTCTGGAAGATTTCATTGAAAGTAGAACTAATAAGTCGATTTAGGGCAGGTTCCTAGTATGGTGGATACTAAAAAAAGAAGGCTAACGGCCTGGGAAAAGATAGCCATAGGCATAATAGTTATTTTGATAATTGTAATAGTCCTGATAATTTTTATTGACCAGCTACAGGACTATTTAAATACTTTTTTTAATTGGTTAAACAGTAGCGAATAAATTATTGTCATATCTATTTTTCGGGGAGGTGGAATAAATGAGGAAATTATACAAAATATTAATGATTTTAGGTTCCCTGGTAGGAATCGCAGCAACAGTAAGATGGTAGCAGTAGAAGCACCAGGACTGCATTCAGTAGTAAAAACGTGGTCTGAGATGCAGCAATATAATTGTCAAAAAAGTTCTTTTTGAAAGCGAGGTGTTAAAGATGAGGAAGTTATACAAAATATTAATGATTTTAGGTTCCCTGGTAGGAATCGCAGCAACAGTTAGGTGGTAGAAAATATAATAAATTATCCATTTTTGGTATAATGCATTATATTTGTTAAGAGAACACAATAACTAGTGGCAAAAGATAGAACTCTAATTTTAAAGATATATGTCTACCTGATTTTTTTAGTAGGTATAGCTATTTCAGCTTATATACTTAACACTTATAAGGACATATCAATATTAGGAGTGGTGTTGTTTGGTGTATTGATCTTTGCAGCTGACAACCTTTCAGCACCACTTCCAAAAACTGGAAGTGTCTCTGTAAATTTTGGGATCTCGCTTGCAAGCCTCATCATATTTGGTCCATCAACTGCAATAATCGTTACTTTCATATCGATCTTCAATATTCGGGAATTCGTTAAAAGACTCCCATATTACAGACATCTGTTTAATGCCGGGACAGTATTTGATATCTATGGGTATAGCCAGCATGGTCTTTGAGTTTGTATATGATAAAAATATGACAAATTTTTTCTATGCAAAAAATATTGGATTTATCCTGGCTGCCGCATATATATTTTTCTTTCTCAATACGATGCTTACTGCCGGAGCAATATCGATAAATGAAGGGATAAACTTTGCAAATGTATGGATATTTAATTTTGCATGGCTTATACCATTTCAATTATTCCTGGCTGCAATGGCCATAGCTATATCTTTTCTTTATAAGCAATATAGTGAATTCACACTTCTTTTTACATCTCTTCCACTGATGATAGCCCAGTATACGTATTTATTGAGAGTAAAGGAAAGAAGGGCTTTACTCAATAGTATTTTACAGATCGTAAAGATCGTAGAAGCAAAAGATACTTATACGGCAGGTCATTCTGTCAGGGTCGCAGAATACAGTGAGAAAATAGCACGTCAGATGAAACTTAATGAATATGATACTGAGCTTCTTGTAAATCTTGCAAACCTACATGATCTGGGCAAAATACAGATCGATTTGTCTGTATTAAATAAACCGGGAAGTTTTAATAAATCCGATTGGGAGGAAGTAAAGAAACACCCATTGGTAGGTTATAATATTGTAAAAGAAATAACATTTCTCAAGAGTGAAGCATCTGCAATACTTCACCATCATGAAAGAATGGACGGGAAAGGCTATCCTCACGGCATAAAAGGCGATGAAATATCTCTTTATTCAAAGATACTTATGGTAGCAGATTCATATGATGCAATGACTACGGACCGTCCTTACAGGCGGGCCCTGACCACGCAGGAAGCGCTGGATGAGCTTAATAATAATTCAGGCACCCAATTCGATCCCAAAGTATGCAGTACCATGATAGAGATCCTCGAGGGAGAAAAGGCAGTAAATGGGTAAAAGGTTCTGGATAATATTCTTGAAGAGTATAGGACTTTTTGCAGCTGGAACAGCTCTGGGTTATTTATTTTATTTTTTCTTCAAGGAGCAGAGTGCATATATAATAGATAGATTTAAAATCCTTCAGCAATTCTTTGGAATTAGTGAGTATTCTGAGGGAATGACTTATTTCAGAGTATTTATAACTATTTTTATCGGGAACTTCATATCAACAATTCTATATTTTGTATTGGGATATTTACGGTTAAGCATGCCGGTAAGTTTTATATCAGGACTCTTTATATCTATTTTTCTTTTTTCCGGTATTGTAAGGCATGGTATTTCTATACCTGCTGAGGTCATAATTCTTTCATCCACTGAAATGCTTTATCGCATCATCACAATAAGCAGCGGGGCATATATTCATAAATATAGATTATCAAATAAAGTTGTCCCTATCTTATCTATATCAATTGTAATCATACTTTATATTACAGCTTCCTTTTATGAGATAATACAGATATTTAAATAACAGGATTACTTAAGTGACTGTTTCCTGAACTCCCTTTTCCATTTCAGGCTGTTAAAAACAAGCTTAAAAAACTTTATGGGTATCTCTTACCGGATTGACATAGCTTACAAAATCATCATGATATATAGTCTTGATCGGAACATTTAATATTTTCATATCATGCCATCCTGCACGGAATATGATCTCGGGTTCTGTGTCAAAATTCTTTGTTTTTAATTTTATTTTTTCCAATGCTATTGTTTTTAGATAACGGTAGCCGGACTGGACATCACTTACTTTTTTCCCCGCGATCTTTGAGATGACCCAGGAGGTAAAGACATTGGTGGCAAGTCTTATGAACGGCATCCCTGCAGTATTACCCAGACGATCGCCGATGATAAGGTCCGGATCTTCTTTTTTGATCAATTCTAGAAAATTCATTATTTCATTTGTATCATGCTGGCCGTCAGCATCAAGGGTGATGACTCCTGAATAATTATTTTCTTTTATATAGTCAAAACCTGTAATAAGCGCCTGTCCCTTTCCAAGATTCCTGGAATGCCTGATAAGCTTTAAATATGGTTCATAAGAGGGTATAAGAGATTCGACGATAGACGCGGTAGAATCAATTGAACCATCATCGATGATTATCATGTCCATTTCATATTTTGATGATTTTTCTATTACTCCCTCTATATATTTTTCTTCATTATATGCGGGTATCAACAGGGCTAATTGAATCTTTTCAGTTTCTTTAGGCATCAAAGACCTTTCATCTTATTTATTATTTATTAAATCTTCACAATCATTAATAGAAGACAGCATCTCTTTTTCAGTAATGATTATGTCCACTTTCAGGTCATGAGCCATTACGGGAATACTTTCTGCTATCTGGAGGTCAAAAGCCAGGGCGATCCTTGGAACTCCTGCCGGTATTTTTTTCAGTAGCTTATCGTAAAAACCTCCGCCATAACCCAGCCGGTTATAATCCCTGTCAAAACCGACTCCCGGGATCAGGGCCAGGTCAATACTCTTATATGATGCAAGTGTACACCTCGAGGGGACAGGGTTCCATTATATTAAAGCTTCCCGGGCTAAGATCATTTGAGAGATCTTTAATATAGTATAAGTCGAGGTAGCTGCCGCTCACCTTTGGAAGGATAATCTTTTTCTTCTGCTTTAAAGCTTCGCGTATGATTATAGTTGTATCTATTTCACTTCTAAAAGTGTGGTATGCCAGTATCTCTTTTGAAGTTATATAGCAATCAAGCTCCATAAACCTTTCTGCGATCAACTTGCTCCCTGTGAGCCTTTCATGATCAGACAGTTTGTCCCTTTTTTCCTGGATCTTGTTTCTGAGTATTTTTTTTAATTTGACAGTTTTTATATTATCCGGATCAGTTTTCATAGAATGAGACAGCAATACCTCCCGGACCAAGATGTGTTCCAACAACTGTACCAATATTGACCCTGAAGATCTTTTTTGGATTGAATTTTTCTTTTATCCTATCATACATCTCGGCTCCATCCTCTTCAGTGTCAGAATCACCTACTGAAACAGTCAGTTTTAAAGGATCGTTTATTAATGTCTCCATTGAATTAATGATCTCAGTCTTTGCCTTGTTCCATCTCCTTGCAGTTTTAAACTGGGAAACTTCGCCATCATGCAATGTTAGGATCGGTTTTATTTCAAGAAGAGAAGCAATGAGCCCTTTAGCTTTACCTATCCTTCCACCTTTTTTAAGGTATTCGAGGGTGCTGGGTACAAATAATTCATTCATCCTGTTTCTAAGACCATCAATAGTGGATTTTATTTCACTATTTGACCCACCTGCATTTGCTACCTTTGCAGCTTCTAAAACTAAAAAACCCAGTGGCATATGGGTAAATTCCGAGTCTATTATTTCTATTGGGGCATCAGGCATCTGCTGTTTTGCCATTTCAGCGGAATTAATGGTCCCGGACATCTTCTTTGATATGTGGATAGACACTACCCGGTCATGGTCTTTAAGGAGATCTTTATATACATCCACAAAATCCCCGGGAGTGGGCTGTGTTGTAGTGGGAAGTTTTTCTTCGGACCTTAGTTTCTTATAGAATTCTTCAATGGTTATTTGTATCCCATCATCCAGGAATGTCTCTTCTCCAAAAATAACTGATAGTGGCACAGAGGTGATCTGATGCTCTTTGACCATATCTTTCGGAATATCTGAAGTGCTGTCAGTGACTATTGCTATTCTACTCATATTTCCTCCCTGTGTAAAAGGTTGGTTATTAAGTCTGATAATACAATAATTTAAACTTTTTCGGAAATAATTTTAAACAATTTAGTCTATAGGGATTAAAAGTAATTATTAATTAGTCTTTTTTTGGTATAATCTTTTTTATTGTTTTTACAAATACTTGAGTTTGTTTGAGGTAAGTCATGAACCTTTTAAGGATGATTAAAGGAAAAAAAATCAGGGCAGGAATCATTTATATTTCTATTTTGTTGATAATACTTTCTGCAATGAACTTCTCGGCGTGTGATACAAGGGAGAGAATAATTAAAATTGGAAATCAGGCAGTGCTTACGGGAGAATATAAGTCTTTTGGTGAAGAACAGCTTGTAAGCATGGAACTGGCTGTATCGAAAATATCCCCGGTCAATATAGGTGGTTTTGATTATAAAATAGAAATTGTCACAAAGGATGATGAAGGAAATCCGGAAAAAGCCTTTCTTACTGCAAGAGAAATGGTCGATCAGGGAGTGGCAGTAGTGATCGGTTCAACTTTTGACGGTACGACTAAAGTATCGATTCCTGTTTACGGGGAATATAATATTCCCTTAATAACTCCATTTGCACAGAAAACGGATATCGTTTCTGGGAACAATAATTTTTTCAGGATGATCATCAATAATAAGCAGAAAATTGAGAATATAGCAGATTTTATAATTAATGATATTGAACCGCAGAAAATAATATTTATTGATAATAGGGAAGAATATTCAAGTGATCTCATGGATTTCATGGAGGACTTGTTTTACGAACAGGACAGGGAAGTCTTGAGAAGATATTCCATAAAGATCGGTGAGGATGATCTGACAGTACTGGCAGAGAATCTCCTGATAGATGAACCTGATCATATATTCTTTGTTGCAAGACATAATGAATTGGCTTTGATGATAAAAGAGGTAAGAAAGCTGGGTCTTGAGTCAAGATTTATTACCGAAGCACTGGGTATGGATGAATCAATTTTTTCATTTGTAGATTCTTCGGACCTGGAAGGAACGATCGCAATAGTCCCCGAACCTCCATCACTTGCCATCTATTCTGAGGATCCGAATGCTGTTAATTTCTGGCACGATTATAATGAGATGCTCGACAGCTTAAAAGAAGAAACATCATTTTCTATTGATGGCCCGGGGGAGTATGCTCCTTATGCATATGATGCAGTATTTCTTGTGATCGAAGCAATGAGGAGATCTAATTCTATATTACCGGAAGATTTTATGACTGAACTGAAAGAGATCTCTTTTGATGGTGTAATAGGTAATATTCAGTTTGATTCAAATGGTGACAGGCTGGATCCTCCTTCGACCATATTTATTATAAAAGATGGAGTCTGGGCAAGATATAATTAAAGCCGGGAGCCTTTCCTTGAACCGGGACCAGGGCTTTCAGTCCTAAGACGGCAAGAGGAAATTCAACTTTCCGGGGGCTATTTTAAATACTGCTGGTAATTTACATATAAATTCCCCGTCAGCAAAAACACTGAAATCATAATCACTTTCCAATTTCATTTCTTTTGTGCGGAATATCTCAACATTAGGATCATCTGTGTGTTTACCCTCGAATACTTTCGGGAATACTTTTATAAAATGTATTTTACTCATCTTCTTGATTATACAAATATCAAATAATCCATCTGAAGGAGATGCATCCGGGGTTATCTTCATCCCACCACCATAACTTGGAAGATTAGCGCATGCTATCATCATTCCGTATATATTACGTTTATTGCCGCCAGAGGTGACTGTAAATTCTTTTGAACTAAAAGTAATAAGGGTTTTGTAAACGGAGTAAGTGTATTTAGACGGACCTTTTATCGGGTACCTGGTATTATTTGCCAGGTCATTTACTTCAGAATCAAAACCAGATCCGGCAATACATAAGTAGTAGTATTTATCATTAATCAGTCCGAGATCAAGTTTGCCTATATTCTGCTGACTTATTATTTTGCAGCATTCCTTTATATTACTGGGAATTTCAAGATTAATAGCAATATCATTACCTGAGCCCATGGGTATTACTCCAAGATTCTTATTGCTTCCTGCAAGCACATTGACCATATGGTGAAGGGTCCCGTCGCCCCCGACTGCAACAAAGTTTGAATATTCAGAATCAAGCCCCTTCTTAGTGGTTTCTATAAGGTCTTCCAGGCTGCCGGTTATGTGAATATCATGTTCCACTCCAAGGTGGTCAAGTTCTGAGACTATTTCATCTTTTGATGCGATTGCTTTACCTCCGGCAGAAGTAGGGTTTATAAAGATAAGTGTTTTCATTTGACTCTCCTAAAAAGTTGATCCTTTGATATTGAAACCGATAAAAAATAATCCCATTACAGATCTTGATAAAGTAAAAATGATAATATTATAGGAATCCCAGCACTTACATTAATGTATTAGACTATAAAAAAGCCAGTTAGTTTTATTTTTGCAGTATTTAAAAATAATATCAGATGCTTTGATTGACTTTTAAACACCTGTATTATAACCTTTAAATGATTTTAAGAGCCCCAATTTTTAAGGAGATAAAATGAAAATATTCAATAAGGTATTAGTGATCGTAGTCTTAGTATGTCTTGTTTTTTTTGGCCTGTTTGCAATTGTAAATGAATTTGCGAATTTTATCGATTGGTCACAGTTAGGACAGAAAATACTGGACCCTGCAAACAATATCAATCCATATATATCAACTCTTGCACTACTTTTTATACTCATCATATCTGTTTTTCTATTAATACTTGAGTTTTATCCCGGGAAGTCAAGGACGGCAAATATATCAAGTTCAAGATCTGGTTTTGCCATGATAACCATAGATACTATTGAAGAGCAAATAAAGAATACGGTCAATAAATTAAATGGTCTCGAGGATATAAAGGTTAAGATCGATCCGAAATCAAAAGGAATAATAATAAACATGTTTGCTAAATTATCTGAAGATCAGGATCTGCCGGGCAGGATGCAGGAAATAACAAAAGAAGCATCTACCCTGGCTTCTGAAAAACTGGGTATAAAAGTAATGAAGACTAATTTGACGATTGTAGGTCTTAGCAATAAGCAAGCTCCGGCTGATATGGTTGGAGGGGAAATTGAGGAAAAGCTGACACCTGCTGTAACAGTAAAAAATAAAAAGGCGCCGGCAAGCAGAAAAAAGAGTAAAGAGGAAAAATAATTATTTATTTTTCTATTAAAATTTATATAATTATAAATTACTTTGTGCTTATGCGGGCTTAGTATATCGGTAGTACATGAGCTTCCCAAGCTCAAGAGACGGGTTCGATTCCCGTAGCCCGCTCCATTTTTATTTTTATACGGGAGTTTTAGGAGCTAGCCAGGACCCAATTCTCGGACAGGCTCCAAGGGTTTATTTTGAGCCCGGCGTTATTATAATAGTTTTTTTGACTCACAGGTATTTACAGATATGATAAACGGCAAAAAATTTAAGACAAAAAAAATAATCCCTTTAACTAAGAAAACCAGGGTCACTGTCAAAAAAGATCTTGAAAAGTACGGAAAACTGGCCAAGGACTTTGGTGCCATAGACAGTAAGATAATACCTGCAGGATGGGTCAAATTTGATGAAAGAGTAAGGCTGAAATGCAGTGTACCCAGGTGCCATCTTTACGGAAGCTCCCCAAATTGTCCTCCGCATACTCCGGATATTGATACAATGAAAAGGACAATGAAAAAATTCCGGTGGGCAATTCTGGTAAAGCATGAGTTAACTGAACTTGATGATTTTCTAGATCAGGAAAAATGGTTGAAAGGTCATGAAAAACATCAGAGAAAGATACATGATATTGTCTGCGCCATAGAATCAATTGCTTTTAATGACGGATACTATCTTTCAGCCGGGTTCTCGGCCGGAGGTTGCAAGACTGCTCTGTGCTCAGGCCGGGTATGCCAGTTTCTGGATAGTGGAAGATGCCGTTTTCCCCATAGATCCAGGCCGTCAATGGAAGGAGTTGGAATCGATGCATTCGATCTCATAGCGAGAGTAGGTTGGGATGTGTATCCTATCGCATCTAAATATGCTGATATTGATTCTATAAAGTGTGCGATATCTGTTGGTATAATATTCATAAACTAGATCATTTAAAGATCTCCGGATGAAAGGACGGCAGTAAAATGGCAGACATATTATCTGAGCTTGATAAATATATTCCTGAAGACAATCCTAGAAAATGGGCCAAACTATCAAGCGATATTGATTTCAGGAGACTGGAACTGACACTACTTAAAGAAATATTGATCGAATTGAGACAGATCAATGCAAAATAATTAATACTTAATGCTTGATAATAAGATATTAGAACATTTAACCTCCCAAAGAGGAAATCGCCTTATTATCGGCCCACCCGGGTCAGGTAAGACTTATACACTACTGGCGATAATAAAACATCTTCTGGATAAAAAAGACATAGATCCTTCCCGGATAATAATATTTACATTTAATCGAAGATGGTCAAAGATCTTAAGGGAAGAGACAGTCAGGCTCATAAACAGGAGCACCTGGGAGCTTCCTATTGGAACTTTTTTTTCATTCTGTAATGACTTTCTTGAATGGAAGGATTTAAGGGAAATAAGAAATGGGAACACCGGGAATATATCAAAAAGATATACTGCCGGGCAGCTTGAAGATGCAGAAAATGAATTCAATGAGGGTGGCAGCAATATTGTTAATTCTGCAACTCAATGGAATCTGCTAAAAGAGGTCATCTCAGGGATTGGCATTGATGATTATCCATATTCCTACAGGTACTTTAATTCAACAGGATATGTTGCGAACAGCTTTCTCCAGGAAGTGTTTGATTTTATTCTAAGAGCTCAGGAGAATCTTCTTGAACCTGAAGAAATGCTCAGGAAGTTTACTCCGCATAATAATCCGGTTCTTTCAGAACTTTCAGGTATCTATTCCCGTTATATCGATATACTGGAGGAGCAAGGAAAAAGGAATTACGGGAGCCTATTGCAGGAGACTGCAGCAGCCCTAAAAGGGGATACTTTAATAAGGAAGGAATGGAAAGAAAAATATGATTATATTTTAGTAGATGAACTCCAGGAGACCAATAAGGCCCAGATAGAGATCATAAAAAATATATCCAGGAATAATTGTATTTTTTTCGGGAATGATGATGAAGCAGTCTATAATTTCAGGGGAGGGATATCTGATAATTTTTTACAGGTCTACAGGGATCTCAAAGCCACCGGAAGAATTCATTTTTTAGAAAAAAATTATAGGAGTGCTGCAAATATTGTCGAATTGTCTAATAATTTTATAGGGTCCGGCATTGAGAGAATATCAAAAAAGAATATTGGATTATCTTCAGGAGGTGAGGTTCAGGTAAAAGATTTTAATTCGATCCTTGAAGAGACTGAGTATATCGCCGGAAGGATAAAAGCACTTGAAGAAGATGAAAAAATGAACCTGGAAGATATTGCTATTATAATAAAAGGTTTAGGCTATGAGACCCATCTTATCGAAAATGCACTCAGGCAAAAGGGTATTGCATTTATGAGGAGAAGTTCCAGGAGCATGCTGGACAATCACTATATACTATATATTATCAATTATCTGAGACTTGCCATTTCCATTGATGACCTGATCAAGGGAAATGGGACCATAGGCGGTCAAGCAGCAAATGATAAAAAGGAAAGTGGGATCTACGGGAGCTCCTATAATACAGACAGTCTTCTGGAAAACTATCTTCTTTCTGAGATAACCGGCCTGGATCCTTTATTTTATATAAACCTGAGATCGGATTATCTCAAATATCATGAACAAAAAGTACAGGATACAGGCAGCGGCAGTAGATCCTTCTGGGAATATGTTTGTGAAGATCTGGACAAAGATCTGTCTGACATTCAGGATGATGACTATATTGCCCGGGAGAAATTAAGATCTACGGTTTCTCTTATAAATAAATCCCTTAATAAAATGGATAATAGTATATATGACTTCTTGATGGATTTTATAGAAGATCCGGTATCGGGGCTCTTTAAACTTCTTGATGGTAGTGGTGGAGTTTCTTTCCAGGATTATCTTTATTCTGCATGGGTCGGTATAGGAGATTTTCTTGAAAGTATAAAAGAATACAGCAGGATCTATCCCGACAACAATATCAGGTCATATATGGATTATCTGGAAAACCTCATTGAAAATAATTTTCTGGAAGAAATCGAGGAAAGTACAAGAGAACAATCCTTAAAGGGAGCTGTAAATATTTTAAGCTTCCACCAGTGCAAAGGTATGGAGTATAAATCAGTTTTTCTTCCATTTATTAATAATAATTATCTCCCGTCAAAATTCAGGCAACCGCAAATATTCGATCTTCAGGTCTTCAGGGACCATAAAGGAAGGAGAGGAATGCTCACCCCGGCAATTGCAAAAGGAGCACATGGAAGGTGAGATAAGACTGGTTTTTAATGGGATCACAAGAGCAAGGGAAAAACTATTTATTACATCAAGCAGGTCCAGGGGTATTTCAACATTTTTTGAGAAAATAAAGGCAGCAGCTGTAGGTATTGGTAATAAAAAGAAAGATGATGCAGCCAATAGAGTCTCCCACGATACGGATAAGAGATGGTTGCTAAAGAAAAAGATGATGGTATCTGTGGCCAGGGCAGCCAAAGGCCGGAAGGTAGACTTCAGGCGCTTTATCAATGGGGCCCTTGAACTGAAATATTTTTATCCCGTGAGTGAGTGGTGGAATATTGTAAAACCAACTCTCAATAAAAATGATCCATACACTAAGTATCCGCCTATTTTTAATTACAGCAGTCTTAATACATACAGGGACTGCCCTTTTCAAGTATATGGTAAAATATTTCTATAAAGTCCCGGAAGAAGATAATCTTAACCTTAAGACCGGGAAGATATATCACAATGTTTTAAAAGAGTTTTTTGACAGGCAGCAAAAAGACAGGACCTGGGATGAATTTAAAAAAGTAATCAAGAAGAATTTTGAGGAAGAAAGATTTGATTTCTTATTTATAAAAAAAGAACTTCTATCCACAGCACTTGAAGATTTTAAAAGGTATTATGAAAATTTCATGCCACCTGCAGGGGCCGGGACCACAACGGAGGAAGGGTTTAATTTTAAATTAAAAGGTGATGAAATAAGGGGCAGAATAGACCAGATAAACCAACTTCCTGACGGCAGCATCGAGTTAATTGATTTTAAATCAGGTTCAAAAGGATACAGTAAGAGGGACCTTGAAGAGGAAATGCAGTTAAGATTCTACAGATTGGCTCTTGATAGTGATAAGAGTCTTAATAAATTAAAACAGGGAAGGGCCATAATGAAATATTTAGTCCTTGGTGATGACAAAAAAACAGAATATATATTGCCCGGGGACCATTATGAAAGAGGAGATATTGAATCTGGTTTATGTGAATTGATCAGAAATATAAAAAAAGAGTCATTTGGTCCTTCTCCGGATAAATATATGTCATGCAAATATTGTGATTACAAGATCTTGTGTCCGAGGTTCTATGGTTAATAAAAATACTGGCACAAAACAACAGATTGAAATAATAAATAGTGATGCTCCCATAAAAAGGGTCATAGCCTGTGCGGGATCAGGTAAAACCTGGGTTCTTACAAATAGTATCGCATCCATACTTGAAGAAAAGAAGTGCGGCCCGGACGAAATACTTGCTGTGACCTTTACCAGGAATGCTGCAGAGAATATGAGGAAAAGAATAGGTGAGAGATTAAATGGTCTTGAAGATATCAGCAGTATGGATATACATACCTTTAATTCTTTCGGAAATGATATTATATATGACAATAGTTTTGAACTTGGACTTGGAAAGGATTTCAGGCTGATATCAGGCAGTCAGTCCTGGCAGATCCTTTACGGGATATTAAAGGATTTTTCATTTTCAAATATTAAGATCGGGAAGACCCCTGCCTTATTCCTCCAGAACATGCTTGGCTTTATTCAAAATCTTAAAAATAACCTCATTTCACCAGAGGATTTTTATAAATATATCTCTGAATATGAAAAAATACTGGCTTCATATAAAAGCAGGGCATTGTCGTCAGGGGAAGAGGCTTTGATCGGTATATCAAGTGAATTGTTCGAGATCTATCTTAATTATGAAAAGATAAAGTCGGACCGCAATACCATAGACTACCAGGACCAGGTTTTTATGCCGTATTTCTTACTATCCGGGAAAAAAGTACTCCAGGAAAGATATAGATCAAAGTATAAGTATATTTTTATTGATGAATTCCAGGATACAAATATAGCACAGGCTCAGCTGATGACGCTTCTGTATAAGAAAGGGAACAATAATATTATGATAGTCGGTGACGATGACCAGGGAATATATTCCTTCAGGGGCGCCTGTATCGATAATATTTTAAATTTCGACAAATGGGATTGCTTTAAGGAAGACGAGACAAAAAACTTTTTCCTCTCTACAAATTTCAGGTCCGGACCTGAAATAATCGATTCTGTCCACAGTATAATATCCCGGAATGAGAACAGGTTTGTAAAGGAGTTTAAGGCATTTGAAGAAAACGAAGAATCTCTGGTCCTTTTTGATATTAATAAGACGATCAGGGAAGAAGCCCAGTCATTGGCAAAAAATATAGGAAAAATAATTTTATATGGCGGGATAAAACTTAAAGACATGGCGATCATTTCCCGTCGGAAAAGATTCGATGCGATCATAAGAGCCTTAAAAGAAAATAATATAAAGTATGAATTGATCGGTGGAAGAAATTTTTACTTTGAACCGGAAGTATTATTTATTATCTCGTGGCTGAAGGCAGTAAATAATATTTTTGATGAGGCCTCTATTATCCATATTCTAAAATCTGCAAAATACCGGATAAGCGACAGGGACATTTTTTTCTTGAAAAAAGGGGACGGGAAGTCAGGAAATACTGATATTATTAATAGGATAGACCGGTGTGACAGTAATAAAACATTAAGCAGCAGAGCCAGGAGAAGACTCAAAAGTTTTCTCAAAACCCTCCTTTATTATATTGGAAGATCGAGGATGCTTGATCTCAAAGAACTTATAAGTCTCATCTTTGAGGATACGGGACTATCAGATGAACTGAAGTCTGACTTTGAGCCTTCCACAAAAGTTAAATTAAGTAATATAGAAAATCTTATCAGGGTAGCTTCTGATTTTCAAAAGTCTTACCAGGATACAGGTCTTGAAAGTTTTCTTATCTATTTAAAAGATATTGCAAAAACAGATTATGACAATCCTGATAAAATAGAGATCTCCGGGGAGAATTCAATAAAGCTCATGAGCATCCATGCTGCCAAAGGTCTTGAGTTTGAGGCAGTGTTTTTACCCATGCTCTGGAAAAATGACTATCTTGGGCCTGGTGGAGGGAAAAATGGTTTTGTGGTCCCGGCTGAATTAAGAAATGACAGCAGTATATGGAGGGAAAAGAAAAACTATAAGAGTGCCCGTTCCTTCAATGAAGGTCTAAAGAAGTTAAAAACAGAGGAAGAAAGAAGGATATTCTATGTTGCATGCAGCAGGGCAAAGAAAGGTACTATTTCTTTCATATAGTCGATTTGATGAAATAAGTAATAGAGAAAGCCTGGCTGGTGGGTGATAAAAAAGTAAAGGAGATTGTTCCTTTCTTTATGGATTTCTTAAAAAAGACAAGCCATCTAAGACCGGTAAATGGTATCGGTAAAGAATTCCTGGAAGGGCTTTGTCCTGAAAATAATACCTACAGATGCTTTGATATGAAAGAAATGAAGAAGATGTCCTGGAAGAGGAGAAAAAACAGCCTGGTCATTAAAAAAAGCATTGAAAGACCTCAATGGAAAGAAATAGAAAGAGATCTGGGACATCTAGAAAATAATATAGAAGTGGGATTAAAAAGTAAAAGAGATATTTTGAAGGTTTTACAGGCAGTATCAGGGAATAAAGGTACTATCTCAATATCAACATCTGCGATAGATGATTCAAGAAAAATATTTAGAGAGGATAAATAAAAAATTTGAAGAAGGTAAATTGAAAGAAGGTCCTTACCCGGATAAGATATCAGCCGGAACAGGTGACCAGGTCCTTTTTTCACTTACCCCGGTATTGGATTATCTGGAATGTCCATCCCTGTATAAGTGGCGTTATGTCTATTCCATACCGGCCAGGCCGGACAAAAAAATGGAAAAGGGGGTATTGATCCATAAATATATAGAAAACACCACGCGGCTTGGATTCGAAGACTCTAAAACCTTTGATGATCATTCCCTCCAAAAATACTATCCTGATGATATCAAACCCTATATTGAAGTTTTCAAAGAAAGCGGACTTGCGGATTTCTCAGTCAACAGGCCCCGAAAGTTGATGCTGGAGCAGTTATTTTACTACAGGATAGGGAAGTATTATATAACCGGAAAGCTGGACAGGATGGCTGTATATAAAGATGGTTCTGCAGAAATAGTAGATTATAAGATGTCCGGAAATAAGACAGAAAAAATTCCAGCCTCGCACGGAAGCATGCCGGAAAGGTATAGATTGCAATTGTTGACCTATATAGGGGCTGTATCGGACATCCTGGGAATGGACCCTGAAAATATCAAAGGGAAGCTCTTGTATCTTGGTAATGGCAGGATAGATCCGGCAGTGGGAAATCCCACTCATATTGCTGAGATGCGCAGTACATTATCGGGTGCCATGGGAAGTATTTCAGATGGGGATTTCGGTACTTCAAAAAAAACCGGCTGCAATGATAATTGTGAGTATTTTAAGTTGTGTTTCAGGTAATAATATATACTTAAACTTTTTTACACCAGTGAGAATATTCTTCTACCTCATTTATGACTATTTTAAAGTACAGTTCCTGTATCCGGCTTGTTATAGGGCCCATTTCACCGTTCCCTACTGTCCTTTTATCGACAGAGCCGATCGGGGATATCTGGGCGCCTGTTCCACAGAAGAATAGTTCATCAGCAATATAAAGTTCTGTCCTGTCAATCGGTCTTTCTATGACTTTAATGTCTTCCATCCCGGAGGCAATTTCTATTACGGTACTCCTTGTTATCCCTTCAAGTATATCATTTGTGACAGGTGGGGTGATAAGCATATCATTTCTTAACATGAAAATATTCATGGCGCTTCCCTCGCTCACATGCCTTCCGTCAGTAGACAGGACAATTGCTTCATCATAACCATTCATGACAGCTTCAGTTTTTTGCAGGGCGGCATTTACATATGAACCTGATATTTTTGCCCTTGGGGGGATTGCATTATCGGAGATCCTGTCCCATGATGATGTACAGACATTAATTGCTTTTTCTGTATCGAGATACATCCCGAGAGGTATTGAATATATAAAAAGATCCTGGTCGTTTCCAATAAGTTTTGGCCCGATATTCAGACCGCTATTATATGAAAAAGGCCTTATATAGGCATCCTCAGTATATTTTTCTTTCCTGAGCAGTTCCATGGTCAGGTCACAGAGTTCATCGACTGAATATTTAATCTCCAGCATAAGTATTTTTGAATTGAGGATAAGCCTCTGGAAGTGTTCTGCCATTCTAAATGTATAACTGGTTTTTTCATTCTTATTCCAATAGCTCCTGATTCCTTCGAATACACCTGTACCATATTGAAGTGTATGGGTCCTTATATCTATCCGCGCATCCTTGATCGGGATTATTTTGCCTTCAAAAAAAGCATATTTTGGATGAGACATCCTGTCCTTTCATAAGAGATTTCAATTTGTAATATTTTACTGATTTTAGAATTTTTTTGCAAAAAGAAAACCCCAAGTTATCTTTTACCCTTGCTCACGCCTTAGGCTACTCAACATCTCGGGGTCTCATCCTTAGAACTTTTCTCAGGTTCTCTTCAGAGAATCAACTTACTTTTTTCCTTCTTTCGTCAGAAGATTCCAGTCATTCCTTCAAGTTACCTCCTGTTCCAAGGTAAAAGTAATATACCAAGAATGAATAATAAAGTCAAATTTTTAAAAATTTTATATGAAATAAAGGTCCGCTAAAGTATAAAATTATATAAATCTAATAGAATTAGAAAGGGATTATGATAGTATATAGAAGTATGGTTAATACTGGCCTGACAGTATGTATTTTTAATTTTATTTAAACTTTTTAAAAGCAGGGGAATAAAATATGCCAGAGAAAAAACATTTTTCAGCAGAAGCCGCTAAAAAAATAGGGGAGGAACTGGGGATCGATTGGTCAAAATTTGATGTAGAGCAATTCAGGATGGGGATGGATGTTGAATTGGAACATGGAAAAGTGGACCCTGATACAAATGTAACAGATGATGACCCCCTTATTACCGGCAAGATCGCACTTGCGCATTTAAATGAGTTTCCTGATTATTATGACAGGCTGCATGAAATGGAAGAAGAAGCTGAAGAGTTCTGGGGTATTGAAGATTAATAGGATCTATTATTTCAATATTTATCTTTTTCTTGAAGAGGGTACCCATGAGAAAAATAGCTATTGTAACTGATTCTGTATCAGACATACCTGATAGCCTGGTAAAAAAATATGACATAAAAGTGGTCCCATTGTATCTTAGTTTTGATGACCGGGCTTTAAAAGACGGTCTTGAGATAAGCGTAGAAGAAGTATACAGCGAACTAAAATCAGGAAAGATAATCAAGTCGTCAACGCCCACTATTGAGGATTTTGCAATTGTATATAAAGATCTTTTAGAAGTACAGGGATTTGATATTATTTACTCGATACATCTAAGTTCTCTTCTTTCTGGCACAATAAATGCTGCCATATCAGCAAGCTCCCTGTTTCCTGAAGGAACTATAAAAGTAATAGATACAAAAGTAGCTGCAATCGCGGAGGGTTTTTTTGTTATTGAAGCGACTAAAGCTGTCTATGCTGGTGCAGATGTAGAAAGCCTGGACAAACTGATCGGGATGCTTTCGGGATCCATCAGTTTCTATGCTACTTTTGAGAATTTTGAATATGTAGTCAGGGGTGGAAGAGCTCCATTTCTTTCAAATTTTGCTGGTAAAGTTTCCCTCCTTAAACCGATCATTGCATTCAATCCGGAAGGGAAATTGTCTTTGAAAAAATTCTGTTTTAACCAGAAGTCTTCTATAAATTGGCTTTACCGCCTGGTGAAGAAAGATATTTTAAATTCTTCAAATAATATTTACCGGATAGGGTTATGTTATGGCAATGATCAAGGGCCTGCCCTGGAACTGGAGAATATGATAAAAAATGATCCGGATATAAGAGCAGAAGAAATAATAATGTCTAAGATGACTGCTATCATGGGAGTCCATACAGGACCGGGAATATGGGGAATTGCAGCATGTCCGGTATTTGACCACAAAAAGCTATGAGATGGGACTAGCCGTTTGGAATTCCTGGATCACGGGGTAGTATCCGTCTGATTGGAAATATGATCTGCCAGCATATTGCGGAAAGCTTGAAGGACTACTTTTATTATATCCTTTTTATTCTCTGGAAAATCTCCAAGTGCATCCTCTATATCATCTTTATTTATCTTTTCCGCTTCAAGAAGATCTTTGCCTTTCGCAAGTACTGTCACAAGACTGGAAGCTGCGATCGAATAACTACAGCCAAAAGCCTTAAACCTTATATCAGATATAATATTTTTATTTATACGGGAATAAAATATTATAAGGACTTCTGACCCCGGGGCCGAAGCTTTACCGGTTGCATTACAATCTGCCAGAGCACCGGTATTTTGTGGATCTTCAAAATGTTTTTTAAAATTTGTACCTGGATTTTTCATTTATACCCTGTTTTATTTGGATAATTATATGATATTAAGTAAAATATTGTACAGGCTTATTTTTTTATCCTATTTGTTTTTGACCCTGGAAGGTAGCTTGACCAGTTATGATCATTAATGTAGAAAACAGTAAAAACGGCAGGTTTTACAGTAATAAACTGTACAGGGATTATATATTTGATTTCCAAAGATTAAATGATTATTTCAATCATGATTACAGGGAAATTCTGAGCTATAAAAAAAGAATGGCTGAGATAGAGAAGTCATATGATGATGATCAAAGAAATGAATTAGTTGAGATACTGGATGATTATAATTCCAGGCTCGGGGCAGGCAGGAAGACTCTTGAGAATATAAGAAAACTTGGTGAGAAGGGGACAGTAATAATAGTAGGCGGGCAGCAGCCCGGACTTTTTACCGGTCCGTTATTTATTATTTATAAAATAATCACTATTTTAAAATTAAGCAGCTTCATAAATGAAAAGACTGGCATAAGGACAATTCCATGTTTCTGGAATGCATCAGATGACAGCAATATAGGGCAGGTCGACAGCATCGGGACTTATAAGTGATGAACTGATGGAAGTAAAAATAGATACTTCGAATATAAAGAAAAATTCAAGATTTTCAAATATATATATTGAGAGGGAAAAATATAAAAAAGTTATTGAGGATATTATTAACCTGCTTGGAAAAACAGATTTTAGCAATGAGGTGCTAAGTATTCTAAACGGAAGCATTGCTGATAAGTATAAGGATCCTGGTGATAATAACAGGATTGATCTCCCGGAGCTTTTTTCAAATATCATACTTAAGCTTTTCAGGGATCATGGTATCGTGCTGATAGATCCTTCAGATGAGAGACTCAAAAAGATGGGGGATGGATTTCTTAAAAAGGATATGGAAAAGTGTTCAAGTATAAAAGAGAGCGTGAATAATAGGGGAGATGAATTTGAAAGGGCCGGATATCACCGGCAGCTTGATATAAAACAAAATACATTAAACCACTTCTACAATATCGAAAATATCAGGGAAAAGATCGAGTGTCCTACGGATAAGGATTACAGGATCAAAGATAAAATATATTCAAAAAAAGAACTCATCTGCTTATGTGAGGAAGATCCCGGACTTTTTAGCTGGAATGTAGTTATGCGCCCGGTAATACAGGACACGATCTTTCCTGTACTGGCCACTGTTTGCGGTCCGGGTGAAATAAGTTATTTTGCACAGATCAGCGGAGTATATGACCTGATGGATGTAAGGCTTCCGGTAATATATCCCAGATCCAGTGCTACAATAATTGAAAAGAGTGTAGAAAAAATAATAAAGAAATTTAGCGGTATTGATACGCTCTTAGAAACAGACAGGGAACTGCTTATTAAAAGATCATTAAATAATAGTGGAGAGATCAGCATTGAGGACATGGTGGGAGATCTGGGAATGAAGCTGGAAGCGGCAGTTGAAGATTTTGAAAAAGAGGTTTCACAGACAGGTTTAAGCATCGGTAATTCACCGGACAGGATAAAAAGAAATATTAAGAAGGAAGTAGGCGTACTTAAAGGAAAGATATTTTCTGAACTTAAAAAAGAAAATCAGTGGCTGATAAATGCTTTGGGTAAGTTTGACCTGAATATGTTTCCAGGAGGAGGATTGCAGGAAAGAGAAGTAAATTTCTTTTATTATGCCAATAAATATGGTATTGGGGTCATAGATAGATTGTATGATTCACTTGATCCGTTTGATTTTGAACATAAACTCTTATTTTTAAACCGGGATGGTAAAAATGGAAAAAAAAGTTGATATAGACATTATTGCGTTCAGTCCTCATCCGGACGATGCTGAAATGGGCTGTGGGGGACTTTTGCTTAAGTCAAAAGACAAGGGGTATAGTACAGGAATAATCGACATTACACGGGCAGAGCTCTCTACTAATGGAGACCCGGAGACAAGGGCTAAGGAAATTGTTGAAGCATCAAGAATATTGAAACTTGATCTCAGGGAAAATCTGGAGCTTGAGGACGCCAATATAAAAAATGATAAAGAAAGCCGCCTGAAGGTGATCGGGGCCATACGCAAATACAGGCCTGGAATGGTACTAATCCCATATTTTACAGACAGGCATCCTGATCATGAAAACTCCCATAAATTATTAAAGGATGCGATCTTTATTTCAGGACTTGCCAAATTTAAAAACGGTATGAATTCTTACCGTCCAAAAATAATATTAAACTATATGCTCCACTACGAATTCGAACCGAGCTTCATAGTTGATATATCAGGTTATTATGATGATAAATTTAAAGCAGTTGCTGCATATAAGTCCCAATTCTATAGCGATGTTAAAAAGAAAGTCATGACGCATATTGCTTCAAAATATTTTTTTGACATAATAAATAGCCGGCACCGCTGCCATGGCCTTAAAATAATGGCTGAATTTGGAGAAGCATATCATATTGATACAGCTGTAAGGATCGATGATCCACTTAAATATTTTGATTATATTTCCTGATATGCTAAGACCAAAAATAGGTAAAAAGTTAATCTTGAAAGAAGGAAGATAAAAAATGAAGATCGGCATTACATGTTATCCGACATATGGCGGAAGCGGAGTGGTCGCAACTGAACTTGGTATTGAACTGGCCAAAAGGGATCATGAAGTACACTTTATTAGCTATGAACAGCCTTTCAGGTTGGACCAATTCCATGAGAGCGTTTTTTTTCATGAAGTAGAGATGCTCGAATATCCATTGTTTAAGTACCCTCCCTACAGTCTTTCCTTAAGCGTAAAGATGGCACAGATAATAGAATCAGAGAAACTGGATATTTTACATGTTCATTATGCCATGCCTCATGCTGCATCTGCATATCTTGCTAAAAAGATAGTCGGGGACGACAAAATAAAGATAATAACTACACTTCATGGTACTGATATCACATTGGTCGGGAACCATCATTCATTTTTCAGGATCACTAAATTCAGTATCGAAGAGAGCGATGGGGTGACAAGCGTATCGGAATTTTTAAAAGGTGCCACGATAGATACATTTGATATAAAGCGGGAAGTGGAAGTAATACATAATTTTGTAGATACAGAAGTATATAAAAGGGATGAAAACCGGAAAAACCTGGATATGATAGAACCGGATGATAAAGTGATCATACATATATCTAATTTCAGGCCGGTTAAGCGGATAGGCAGTATAATAAAAGTATTCTGCAATATAAGCGAGAAGGTCAAATCAAAACTCCTGCTCGTTGGAGATGGTCCCGAGATGTGCAAGATAAGGAATATGGTCTCAAAGCTCGGTCTGGACGATAAGGTGATCTTTATGGGCAGGCAGAATGATATAATACCACTTCTTAATATTAGCGATCTTTATATGCTTCCGTCAAAAAGTGAAAGTTTCGGGACTTTCTGCATTGGAAGCAATGAGTTGTGAGGTCCCGATAATAGGGACCAGTATTGGAGGACTCAAGGAAGTAGTGGAAGATGGAGTAAGCGGCTATATATGTGATCCCGGTGATATTAAAGCAATGAGCAAGGCCGCGATTGCTGTTCTGGCCAATAAGAATAACAGGGTCAAGATGGGTCTGGCTGCAAGGGCAAGAGCTAAAAAGTTTGACAGTAAAAACATCATCGATAAATATATTGATTATTATAAAAAGGTATTAGAAGGTAAATAAGCAGGTATGGTCCCTTAGAATTGTATTTGAAAGAATGAGCTTTTTGGTAATTACCGGCCAGGATACAGTGTAATTAATATATTTTAATAATTTCTAAAGTATTTTATCTTTAGAAATCTTATAAATATTTTAATAAAAAACTTAATGTTTATTGACGATATAATGAAAAAAAAATATAATTCTTACTTATAAGAATAAAAACTAAAATTCTAAAATAATAAAAAATATATCAAGGGAGATGTTATGAGGAAAAAAATCTTAAAACTGGCTGTATTTCTTATCATCCTGGCACTGGCACTAAGTCTTGTCGGGGTATTATCCGCAGAGCCCACCACCTATGAGCTGACAGCGCAGGATAAAGTGATATTGACCCAGCCTGCAGTTTGTTTGATTACGACCTATTTCTGGGGTTATGTCCTTGATCCATGGGATAATGTCTGGAGCGACGCTTATTACCAGGCCTATGTGGGGACCGGTTTTTCTGTAAACCCTGATACGGGACATATCGTGACAGCAGGACATATGGTAGAGATAAGTGCGGCTGATTTTAAATATGACCTTATCTACACATATCTTATGGATATTTATGGCAGTGACCTGGATAGCTGGAACGATGATGACTGGAACTGGGCCTATGAGAATATAAAAGTAGAAGGTGCCCAGGGCGGCGACTATGATGTGGAAGTATATGTACAGTTCAATACTGCAAATGCCGGCATACCTGATGATCCGAGCAGTAATGATACTTTTATCCGTGCAGAGCTTATAGATTTTAGCGGCTGGGAGCAAAGGGATATCGCTATTATAAGGATACAGCCCCAAACCGGAAGGGCCCTTTCATCTGTTATTGTAGGGGATTCATCTTCGGTCGAGATACAGGATGCACTTACTATTATCGGTTATCCCTGGACTTCGGACATAGGGCAGCAGAATGTTCTTAATCCTACTATAACCAATGGTAATCTCAGCGGAAAGATAATGCTTGGAGGGACCGAAGTCATGCAAATACAGGGTTCAGCAAGGGAAGGCAATAGCGGGGGTCCGGTGCTTAACCAGGATGGCGAGGTAATCGGAATCCTCACCATGGGTACAGATTATGCGAACAATTATTTAAGGCCGTCCAATGATGTTAAGGAGATGCTTAGCAAGAATGGTGTCACCAATACCCTGGGCATGGTAGATGAGGAATTCAAGCAGGGTCTCGTTAATTACAGGTTAAAGCATTTTTCAAAGGCTATTGAGCATTTTAATGCGGTATTAAACCTCAACCAGAGGCACTTGCAGGCACAGGAATACAGGTCAAAGTCACAGGAAGCAATAAACAGGGGAGATGAGATCCCGATAGAAGACGAGCAGACCATAACTATTATCGAACCTGAAACATCTACGGATGGAGCCACGGCCGGTGAATCAACATCTGCCGGTACTACTGGAGTAGATGCCAGCAGCGCATTAGCCGGCTGGATCATAATACTAATTTCGGTTTGTGGAGGTTTTTTATTTATAGCAATTATAGCGGTAATAATAATCCTTGTTGTCAGGAAGAAAAGAGCTCCTGCAGCACCAGCAGCCGCTCCTGCAGCTGCTCCCAGGGTAGAACCACAGAAAACTGAAGCCAAAGAAAAGAAAGCCAAAGGCGGCGGTAAATTCTGTCCTAATTGTGGAGCTTCTGTAAAAGAGGGAGCAAAATTCTGCGCAGATTGTGGTAATAAGATGTAATATTAGATCGGTTATTTTATGGTCCTGCAAATAGAAAAGGTAGGATCACAACTGATAAATGATACAAACGGGGTCCAAAAAAATATTTTGGACCCCGTTTGTATATCTTAAAAAATTGGCAGTCCTTTTAATTGTTTTAGCACCGTATCTATGCTATTATTAAACATCTTAATTTTGATACGGAATATGGACAAAGAAAAATGAAAAACGCTGTTTGTTTATTTACAAAATTTGTAAAAAAAACATACTCTGGAAATTGCCAGACTACCGGAGTATCTTCTGGCGTCGTCATTATTCTAATAATTGTCCTACTTGTGGGCATTATATCCTAGTTGCAGGGTATTTTTCTCTCTCCATTTTTTTAAAAATCCTGTAATGTATTTTAAAAGGTTTAGGTTTTGCATATGGTTTTTTATGATTTACAACTAAAAAGGAGGAAAATTGAGAAGTGACAATATGAAAAAAGGCATAACCAGATTGCCTCACCGTTCAATATTTAAATCCCTTGGATTTACGGACCTTGAAATAAACAGGCCCATAATCGGTGTAGTTAATTCTTTTAATGAACTTATTCCGGGCCATATTCACCTGAAGAATATTACCGAAGCAGCAAAGGCAGGTATAAGGATAGCCGGAGGCACACCACAGGAATTTGCTACTATTGGTGTATGTGATGGAGTTGCGATGAATCATGTTGGCATGAAGTACTCTCTTGCAACAAGGGAAATAATTGCTGACAGCATTGAAGCAGTCTCAATGGCGCATCCTTTTGACGGGCTGGTATTGGTACCATCCTGTGACAAGATCGTTCCAGGTATGATAATGGCTGCCCTGAGGCTGAATATTCCTTCAATTGTCATAAGCGGGGGCCCGATGCTTGCCGGAAGATTCCAGGGAGAGGATATAGACTATAGCACATGCTATGAAGCTATAGGGAAATACCAGAAGAATAAATTAAACGATGATGATATGGCTGAAATAGAAGAAGAAGCCTGTCCGACTTGCGGAAGCTGTTCCGGTATGTTTACAGCAAATTCCATGAATTGCCTTTCTGAAGCGATAGGCATAGCTCTCCCGGGTAATGGGACGATCCCGGCAGTATTTTCTAAAAGGCTGAGGCTGGCAAAGACTGCAGGAATAAAAATAATGGAACTGGTAGAAAAGGATTTAAAACCCAGGGATATAGTGAATGAAGAAGCAATAAGGAATGGATTGGCTGTTGATATGGCGCTTGGATGTTCAACAAATACCATACTTCATCTCCCTGCCATGGCAAATGAAGCCAAAGTACCTTTTTCACTTGAGCTTGTAAATGAGATCAGTGATAAGACTCCAAACCTGTGTCAATTGAGTCCGGCAGGAAAACACCATCTGGAAGATCTTTATTCTGCGGGTGGAGTAGAAGCAGTGATGAATGAATTATATAAAAATGGTTTGCTTAATGGGAAAACTATGACTGTGACCGGGAAAAGTACTGCTGATAATGTTTCCGGGGCTGAAATTAAAAATACTGAAGTCATCCATACTGTGGCAGAGCCCTATCTGAAGGACGGCGGGCTTGCGATATTATTTGGGAATCTGGCACCGTCAGGCAGTGTTGTAAAAAGATCTGCGGTAGATCCTTCCATGTATCAACATAAGGGAAAAGCAAGAATATTTGGAAGTGAAGAGGATTCACTTGATGCTATAATGAATGGAGAAATAAAGCCTGGAGATGTGATAGTCATAAGATATGAAGGGCCAAAAGGTGGTCCGGGTATGAGGGAGATGCTTGCGCCTACTTCGGCGATCGCCGGTATCGGACTGGACAAGGATGTTGCCCTGATAACCGATGGGAGGTTTTCAGGAGCCACAAGGGGTGCTTCAATAGGTCATATATCACCTGAAGCACAGGCAGGAGGGCCCAATTGCCATAGTCGAGGAAGGGGATATGATAGAGATAAATATTTCTGAAAACAGCATAAACCTCCTTGTGCCTGAGGAGGAAATAAAGAAGAGGCTTTCTGAATGGAAGCCACCGGAGATAAAGATAAAAGAAGGTTATCTGTCAAGGTATGCCAAACTGGTAGGATCTGCAGCAGAAGGGGCGGTGCTCAAGTGATAATAGATTTATTTTTTAAGATTGAAAATGGAACCTGCAATGCTATAATTAGGCAATTATCAAATTGTTATAAAGTTGTTACAAATACAGGGGGTGGTTACCATGAATAAGATCAATGGTGCGCAGATGTTAATAAAATGTTTAAAGGATGAGGGAGTCGAAGTGATCTTCGGCTATCCCGGCGGAGTGGTAATACCCATTTATGATGCATTGTTTGACAGCGACATGAGACATATACTTGTCAGGCATGAGCAGGGAGCAGCCCACGCAGCCGATGGTTATGCAAGGGCTACCGGGAAAACAGGAGTATGCATGGCTACATCAGGTCCCGGAGCCACAAATCTAATAACCGGAATTGCCAATGCATATATGGATTCGGTTCCAATTGTTGCTATCACCGGACAGGTTGCATCTCCGCTGATAGGTACCGATGCTTTTCAGGAAGCTGATATAACCGGGATAACTGCACCGATCACAAAGCATAATTACCTGGTAAAAGATGTTCGCGATCTTCCGGAGATCATAAAGGAGGCATTTCATATCGCTTCCACAGGAAGACCCGGCCCGGTACTCATAGATATACCCGTTGATGTATCAAAAGCTATGATAGAAAAGAATATAAAGGCAAAGTTAAACCTGCCTGGATATAAGCCGACTCTTAAAGGTAATCAAAAACAGATAAAAGAAGCAGCTTCCAGGATATATAATAGCAGCCGGCCGGTAATGTTTGCAGGAGGAGGCATAGTTTCTTCAAATGCCAGCATGGAACTGAGAAACTTTATAAAAACTTCAAAGATCCCGGTTATTACCAGCCTGCTCGGAAAAGGTTGTTTTTCTGAAAAAGAAAAACTTTCATTGGGCATGGCAGGGATGCATGGAACAAAATATGCAAATATAGCCTTTACGGAAGCAGACCTGATAATCGGGATAGGTGTAAGATTTGATGACAGGGTAACCGGCAAACTTTCTGAATTCGCTAAAAATGCCCATATCATACATATTGATATTGATCCTGCGGAAATAGGTAAGAATGTTAATACTGATACCCCTATTGTAGGCGATGCCAAAAATGTACTTGCTGATCTTGATAAGGCATACAGGGAATTGGAAACAAAGAAAGGAAAAGCTGATAAGAAATCCTGGCATAAAAGAATAGCAGAGTTAAAAGAAAATAATCCTTTAAAATATAATGGGAAATCTTCCAGGATCAAGCCCGGGTTTGTAATTGAAAAAATAGACGAGCTCACAGATGGAGACGCGATCATATGTACAGAGGTGGGCCAGAACCAGATGTGGACCGCCCAGTATTATAAATTTACAAAGCCGCGTACCCTGCTTTCTTCAGGCGGTCTCGGGACAATGGGTTTTGGGCTTCCTGCGGCTATTGGTGCAAAAATCGGAATGCCTGATAAAACTGTAATCGATATAGCAGGTGATGGCAGCATACAGATGGTCTCCCAGGAATTTGCTACTGCAGTTGCTAATAAGATACCTATTAAGATAATGCTTTTAAATAATGGTTATCTTGGAATGGTAAGACAGTGGCAGGAATTGTTCTGGGACAGGAGATATTCCCAGACTTGTATATATAATTGTGTGGACTTCGTTAAGCTGGTAGAAGCTTATGGGGGAGTAGGGATAAGAGTAAGCAAGAAAGATGAAGTCGAAGGTGCGATCTCAAAAGCATTGGAAATAAATAATCTGGTGCTGATAGATTTCCAGATCGACCGGGAGGAGAATGTTTATCCTATGGTGGCTCCGGGATCTTCTATAGATAATATGTTAGAAAGTGAATAGGTGATAATATGAAGCATATAATCTCAGTAATGGTAGAAAATAAATCTGGCGTACTGGCCAAAGTAGCAGGTCTTTTTAGCCGGAGAGGATTCAATATTGATAGTCTTGCTGTGGGACCAACAGATGATAATGCCATTTCAAGGATAACTATTGTCGTTAATGCAGAAAATCACAGTATTGAACAGATAACAAAGCAATTATATAAGTTGATCAATGTGATAAAGATCCAGGAACTGGACCCCTTAAATATAGTGGAAAGGGAGCTTGTCCTCATCAAGGTAAGCGCTGATTCAAAGTCCAGGCCGGAGATACTGGAGATCGTCAATATTTTCAGGGCTAATATTGTAGATGTAGGTAAAAAAACACTTGTACTGGAGATCACCGGCAGTAACCGAAAAGTGAAGGCGCTTGAGGACCTGCTTAAGCCTTTTGGCATACTTGAACTGGTAAGGACCGGAAAGGTAGCCTGTATGCGCGGGTAAAAGGTAAATGGATTTTAATAATTAGTAAACCTTGTTTCGAAAGAAGGAAAGAAATGGTAAAAAAGTATATCATGACACCGGGCCCGACTCCGATATCTGAAGATGTCCTTATTGAGCATGGAAAACCCCTGATGCATCACAGGTCCCCGGAATTTGAAAAAATATTCAGTGAGACCACTGAAAAACTAAAGAAACTTTTAAAGACAAAAGATGATGTTTTTATCCTGACTTCTTCCGGCACAGGCGCAATGGAAACAGCTATTACAAATTCCTTTAGAAAAGGTGACAAGGTACTTATTGCAAGCATAGGAAACTTCGGGGAAAGATTTAAGAAGATCAGTTCGGTCTATGGTCTTGAAGTCATCTCTCTTGATTATGAATGGGGCGAAGTAGCAGATCCTGAAGATATTAAAAAGATCCTGGACAAAGAAAAAGATATAAAAGGAGTTATGGCCCAGTTCAGTGAGACTTCTACTGGTGCGCTTAATGATATTAAGGCGATGGGTGAGATCATAAAAGATCACCCGGCACTTTTTATAGTAGATGCAATAAGTGGGCTGGCAGCTTCAGATTTCGATACAGATGGCTGGGGTATAGATATAGTCATAGGAGGTTCACAAAAGGGTTTAAGTGCGCCGACAGGTATTGCGTTTGTGAGCATAAGTGAGAAAGCCTGGAAGGCTATAGAGATCTCGGATATACAGAGGTTCTATTTTGACTTGAAGGCTGCGAGAGCCGCTCTTCAAAAAAACCAGACTCCATGGACCCCCGGTATCTCCATAATCGTAGCAATGAACAAGGCTCTTGATCTCCTGCTTGAAGAAGGTCTTGAAAATATATTTAAAAGACACAGGGCACTTGCAATGGCCACACAGGAAGCAGCTGCAGCTCTTGGACTTGAATTTTTAGTGAAGGAGCCGGACCAGAGGGGTTTTTCAGTTACAGCAATTAAGGTACCGGAAGGGATAGACGGCAAAGAACTGGTTAAGATAATGCGTATAAAATACGGTGTTACCATTGCTGGCGGACAGGGTAAAATAAAAGGGAAGATAATAAGGATCGGTCACCTGGGATATGTAGGGGATGTTTGATGTCATCACTGCTGTCTCTGCCCTGGAGATGACGCTGGCCGACCTGGGTTATGATTTTGAGATCGGGGCAGGTATAACTGCTGCGCAGAAAGCATTTAGTGAGAATAATTATTTAGATGGTGAATAAAATGAAAAAAAAGATACTTATTACCGATGGACTTGCTGAAGAAGCAATACAAAAATTAAAGAAACATTTCGATGTAGTGGAGAAAAAAGGCCTCCCTCACGATCAGATAAAAGAAGAAATAGGAAAGTATGATTCTATAATAATAAGGAGCGACACCAGGCTTACTCCTGACATAATTGAGCGTGCAGATATCATGAAGATCATTGGAAGAGCCGGAATAGGTGTTGATAATATAGATCTTCCCGCAGCGACAAAGAAAGGAATTATTGTAGTCAATGCTCCTGCAAGTAATGCAGTCACAGTTGCTGAGCATACTATAGCACTTATGTTTTCACTGGCGCGTAAAATACCCAGGGCTAATTCTTCGCTTAAAGAAGGAAAATGGGAGAAATCAAAATTCAAGGGTATTGAGATCGAAGGAAAGACACTTGGTATAGTGGGTTTTGGACAGATAGGAGGTCTTGTAGCTAAAAAAGTTATCGGTCTCGGTATGAAAGTAATTGCTTATGATCCCTTTGTCTCCGGGGACAGATTCAGGCAGCTTGGAATAGTAAAAGCAAATAAACTTGAAGACATATATGGTGAGGCTGATTTTATTTCGATCCACCTCCCAAAAAATAAAGATACATTGGGTATGTTTGACAAAAAACAGTTTAATAAGATGAAAAAAGGAACCATAATCTTAAATGTTGCCAGGGGCGGGATCATAGTGGAAAAGGACCTGGCTGAAGCTATCAGTGATGGTCAGATAGGCGGAGCAGGACTTGATGTGTATGAAACAGAACCATGCATTGATTCTCCCGTATTAAAGATGGAAGAAGTAGTGTGCACCCCGCATCTTGGAGCATCTACGGAAGAGGCGCAAAGCCGTGCGGGGACTGTTATCGCTGATCAGGTGATCGAGGTACTTAATGGCGGGACCGCTGCATTTCCTGTAAATGCACCCGCGATAAGACCCGAGGAGATGGAAGTACTGTCACCCTTCTTTGACCTTGCAGAGAATATGGGAAATCTTTTTGCCAGTGTTTTTGAGGGGAATATGGATAGTATTGATATTGGTTATCATGGAAAAGTATCCGAGTATGATATTAGGGTACTGACTTCGATGATACTTGTAAAAATACTTAGAAAATATTCTGCAGAAAGTGTGAATATGATAAACGTGGACCTTATTGCCAGGGAAGCGGGTCTAAAAGTAAAAATAGAGAAAAGCAGCCTTTCAAGTGATTATGTCAATCTTGTCACCGTCAATGGGAAAGGTCCGGACAGCGGACTCTCGATCTCGGGAACCGTGACCGGTAAAAAGAATGTACCCAGGTTTATCGCTATCGATAAGTTTGAGATAGACATGGTGCCTTCGCCGCATATGGCATTTATCAGGTATGATGATGTTCCCGGCCAGATCGGTAAAATAGGTACAGCGTTTGGTAAATTGGGTGTAAATATTGCTGCAATGCATGTAGGCAGGAAGAAGATGAGTGGGGCCGCCGTCATGGGGCTTAATCTTGACACCGAGGTAAACAATGAGATGCTTAAAAGTTTCAGGGAAGATACCGGATTTAAGAATATTAAAATAGTTAATCTATAATATCTTTTCTTGTATATATGAAAAGATATAAATTCAGAAATTAAAAAAGATAAACAGGGTATGTGAGAATGATGAAAAACAAGATCTATATATTCGATACGACTCTGAGGGATGGAGAACAAGCTCCAGGAATACACTTAAATGTTAAAGAGAAACTGGAAATAGCAGAACAGCTCTCCAGGCTAAATGTCGATATCATAGAAGCAGGCTTTCCCATCTCGTCTGAGAGCGATTTTGAGGCAGTAAAGGAAGTATCAAAAATAGTAAAAGGAAGGGCCGTAGCAGCTCTTGCAAGGGCCAATGACAGGGATATAGATTCTGCCGGAGAAGCCTTAAAGGGTGCAGAACAGCCAGTTATACATACCTTTATCTCATCTTCTGATATCCACCTGGAGCATCAATTTAAGAAGACCAGGGAGCAAGCCCTCGAAATGGCTGTAGGGCCGTTAAGAGAAGCAGGCAGTATACAGATATTGTGGAATTTTCTGCCATGGACGCCACCAGGAGCGACCGGGATTTTCTCTGCAGGATGTTTGAGCATTGCCATAAAGAACGGTGCGGGAGTATTAAATGTGCCGGATACTGTAGGGTATGCTCTTCCGGATGAATTTTCCAAATTGATAGACCATATATATGCCAATGTTGAAGGTATTGAGAATATAACATTAAGCGTGCATTGCCACAATGATCTCGGTCTTGCAGTAGCAAACAGCCTTATGGCAGTCCAGCATGGGGCAAGGCAGATAGAATGTGCCGTAAATGGTATCGGTGAGCGTGCAGGAAATGCATCTCTTGAAGAAGTTGCCATGATCATAGATACCCGTAAAAAGGACCTGGGTGTATATACCGATATCAAGACAGAAGAGATCGTAAGGACAAGCAGTATTGTAAAATCACTTACCGGTTATGTTATTGCCCCGAATAAAGCTATAGTCGGAAAGAATGCATTCGCACATGAAGCCGGTATTCATCAGGATGGTATGCTAAAGGACAGATCTACATATGAAATAATACGGCCCGAGGATATCGGTCTTACGGAATCAAAACTTATTCTCGGGAAACACTCCGGCAGGCATGCATTCATTAAGAGACTTGAAGAAATAGGGATAAAAATAAGTGAAGAGGATCTTGAAAAAGCATTTGAAAGATTCAAGAGCCTGGCAGAGAAGAAGGGTGCAATAAATGAACAGGACCTCAAGGCGATAGTGGAAAACGAGATGAGGGAAGTCGAAGAATATTATCTCCTAAAAGAATATAAGGTAAAAAGCGGCTCAAGCATAACTGCAAGTTCAGAAGTTGAGATCGAGATAAATGGTGAGATAAAAACCGCTTCTGCTGAAGGGGACGGACCTGTTGATGCATCATTTAAGGCAATCGATAAAATAACAGACAAGAGCACTACTCTTGTAGATTATGTAATAGAAGCAGTTTCCGAGGGAAAGGATGCTATCGGGCAGGTAAAAATAATTGTAGAGGCCGGCGGCAATGAAGTGATGGGTAGCGGTATTTCGACTGATATCGTGGAAGCGAGCATAAAAGCATATATAGATGCAGCAAATAGATTAAAAGCCGGTAGTTAAGAAGCATTTGTACCTATCTTCTAGTATCCGGATTATTATAAAGGAGAAAAAATTGAATGATGGAAAAAAACCACAGACTATGGCCCAGAAGATCCTGGCGGATCACTCGGGGAAAGAGTTCGTGGAAGAAGGGGAAATAGTAAATGCATCTGTCGATATCGTTCTCGGTAATGACATAACCATGCCCCTTGCGATAGAAGAGTTTAAAAAAATCGGGGCCGGTAAGGTCTTTGATAATACAAAAATAGTTATGGTGCCGGATCATTTCACACCGAATAAGGATATAAAATCAGCTCAGCAATGTAAGGTCCTTAGAGATTTTGCGGGTGAGCAGGATATAATTAATTATTTTGAGATAGGGGAAATGGGCATAGAACATGCCCTTCTTCCTGAAAAGGGATTGGTGCTTCCGGGAGATCTGGTAATAGGTGCAGATTCACATACCTGTACATACGGGGCACTTGGTGCGGCTTCCACAGGTGTGGGGAGCACAGACGTAGCTGTAGCGATGGCTACAGGAAAACTATGGTTTATGGTGCCTTCTACATTAAAGTTTGACTATAAAGGTAGTCTTAAAAAATGGGTAACTGGAAAGGATCTCATCCTTTATACTATAGGAATGATTGGGGTTGACGGTGCACTTTACCGGTCAATGGAATTTTCCGGACCTGCCGTCAGAGGATTATCCATGGATTCAAGGTTTGCAATGGCAAATATGGCCATAGAAGCCGGTGGGAAATTCGGTATATTCGAAGTAGATGAAAAGGTAGAAGAATATATGAGATCAAAAGGAAAAACCGGTTATAAAATATATAAAAGTGACTCAGGCGCCTCTTTTGAAAAAGTATTTAATATAGATTGTACGGATATAGAACTCCAGGTTGCGACACCTCATCTTCCTTCGAACGCAAGGAATGCAATGGACCTTGGAGAGATCAAATTAGATCAGGTAGTCATAGGGTCCTGCACAAATGGAAGGATGGAGGATCTTGAGATGGCAGCAAAAATATTTAAGGGTAAAAAAGTAAGCAAAAGCATGAGGACAATAATAATACCTGCTACGCAAAAAATATATCTTGAAGCAATGAAAAAAGGATTGCTTGAGATATTTATCAATGCAGGATGTGTGGTCAGCACTCCTACGTGTGGTCCGTGCCTGGGGGGTCATATGGGAATACTTGCTGAAGGAGAAAGGGCGATCGCCACTACTAACCGTAATTTTGTGGGAAGAATGGGACACCCGGAGAGTGAAGTATATTTAAGCGGACCGGCAGTAGCGGCCGCTTCTGCGATTGCCGGAAGAATAGCAGTACCAGGGGAGGTTATATAATGATAATTAAAGATAAAGTAATTAAATATGGCAATAATGTAGATACAGATGTAATAATACCTGCAAGGTACCTGAATACTACAGATGAGGCAGAACTTGCATCGCATTGTTTTGAGGATCTTGACGGCGATTTTAAGGAAAAAGCAAAAGAAAGAAAAATAATAGTAGGCGGTGAAAATTTTGGCTGCGGTTCTTCAAGGGAGCATGCACCATTGTCAATAAAAGCAAGCGGCATAAAGGCTATTATAGCAAAATCTTTTGCCCGCATATTCTACCGCAATTCAATAAATACAGGCCTGCCTTTACTGGTAAGCATTGAAGCAAGCGAGCATATAAAGGATTCAGACGAAGTCGAGATAGATCTTGATAATGGTGAGATCAAAGATATTACTACAGGGATGACTTTTAAAGTCCCACCCCTGCCTGATTTTATACAAAGAGTCATCTCAAGTGGGGGCTATATGAAGTTTACAAAGAAGCAACTGGCAAAGTCAAAATAAAACACATACAAAATTTTTAGAAAGTGGCCTGGATGACAGATAAAAAACAGAACAAGATCTACATATATGACACTACTCTAAGGGACGGAGTACAGAGAGCGGATATATCATTTTCAGTTAAGGATAAACTGGAGCTTATCGAACGTTTTGACGATATAGGTATAGACTATATAGAAGTCGGATTTCCGGCATCAAACCCCAAGGAGATGCAATTATTTGATCAGCTCAAGTCGCATAAATGCAAATATTCAAAAATAATGGCCTTCGGTATGACAAGATATAAGGACACAGAGGTGGAAAAGGATAAAAACCTTAAAGTCCTTATTGATTCCGGGGCAGACGGTGTTTGTGTTGTAGGAAAGTCATCAAGATCACATGTCGAAAAAGTGATAGAGACCTCAATGGAAAATAATCTGTCCATGATCTCCGATACAATAAAGTATCTTAAAGAGTATTTCAGCGAGGTACATTTTGACGCTGAACATTTTTTCGACGGGTTTAGAGAAGATCCGGAATATGCCTTAAAGACTCTTGAAGCTGCAGGCATTGCAGATGCAGACTTTATTTGTATTTGCGATACAAATGGCGGGATACTTCCAACGGAAGTGGCTGCAATAGTGGAAAAAGTAAAAAACCGTATCGATGTACCTCTAGGGGGCCCATTTTCATAATGACAGCAGCTGTGCAGATGCTAATAGTATTATAGCTGTGGAAAAAGGTGCAGTAATGGTCCAGGGGACAATGAACGGATACGGCGAGCGATGCGGGAACGCTGACCTGTGTACAATAATACCCAATCTCGAGATAAAACTTGGAAAATCATGCCTGAAAGAAAATAATCTGGAACATATAACAAATCTTTCCCGTTTTGTAAGTGAGACCGCAAACCAGATAGCTAATAATCACCAGCCTTTTGTGGGGCGCTTTGCCTTTGCACATAAAGGCGGAATGCATGCCAGCGGCGTCAGCAAGACCTCTGGATCTTTTGAACATGTAAAGCCTGAAGAAGTAGGAAATACAAGAAAGATACTCGTGTCCGAGCTGTCAGGAAAGAAATCAATAGTCCTTAAAGCTAAGGAGCTTGGTATAGATCTAAAAGATGATATAGAGACTGTAAGCAGGATACTTGAAAAGATACAGGATCTTGAGCATAAAGGATACCAGTTCGAGGCCGCTGACGGAAGTTTTGAACTGCTTGTAGAAGAAGCAGGAGGCAGAAAAAGCAGATTTTTCACGCTTGAAAGCTACAGGGTATTAAATGAGAGGACAGCTAGTGGCGGGATAATGTCAGAGGCAACAGTAAAGGTCCGTGTCGGAAAGAAAAGGATTATAAAAACAGCAGAGGGAAATGGACCCGTCAGTGCACTTGATGGGGCATTAAGGGAAGCCATAGAGAGCTGTTTCCCTGGTCTTGCCAGGATCGAACTTACTGACTTCAAGGTAAGGGTCCTTAACCAGAAAAAAGGAACTTCAGCTGTTGTTCGCGTATTGATCGAGTCATCTGACGGCGAAAAGACATGGGGTACCATAGGGGTCTCTGAAAATGTGATCGATGCAAGCTGGCAGGCTCTTGAAGATTCCATAATATATGGACTCATGCACCTGGAAAAGGAAAAAAAATAGAAGAAGTTTAATATTTATACACTCCGACAGGAATTTGAAGTATTTAGAATAGATTTAAATAAACATCTATAGGCGTAAAGCCGTAGATGTTTATTTAATACTATTTAACAAATTTCCTTAGGATGACTTTATTGACATGTATGCGAAATTTAACATATAGTTTGATTATTGCAAAACAGTAAGTGCAAAATTTAAGTTATTCACAATGTTTGGTTAATGAATGTAATTTACCTGCTAAGATATAAATTTTCAGGAGGAATAATATGTCTAATAATGTTATTGAAATTAAGAATCTAACAAAAATGTATGGTAAAAACAGAGGGATAATCAATGTTTCATTCAACGTAAAAGAGGGTGAAATATACGGATTCATAGGACCCAACGGAGCAGGCAAATCAACTACATTAAGACTTCTTGTGGGACTTATTTTTCCTACAAATGGAAGTGCTGCGATTTTTGGAAGGGACTCTGTTAAGCAGGGAAGTCTAATACGCAAAGATATAGGTTATCTTCCGTCAGAAGTATTTTACTATGAGAAGATGAGAGTAATGGAGCTGCTTAAATATTCTGCAAGCTTTTATAAAAAGGACTGTACAAAACGAATTGATGAATTATGCACCAGGATGGAACTTGATACAACTAGAAAAATCGATGAGTTATCATATGGTAATAAGAAAAAAGTAGGTATCGTACAAGGATTATTACATTCACCTAAATTGATAATACTTGATGAGCCCACAAGCGGACTTGATCCTTTGATGCAGCAGAAATTTTTTAAGATAATCAAAGAGGAAAATGATAAAGGTGTTACTATTTTGTTTTCTTCTCATATTTTAAGCGAAGTTCAAAAGCTGTGTGACCGTATTGCGATCATCAAAGAGGGTTCTATTATAAGAATCGATAAGATATCAGCGCTTAATAAGGAATCTTATAAGAAATTCAAAATTATTAGTAATGATCTAAATGAGGCAGGTCTTCCGGTAGATGGTATTAACGATTTTACTAAAACTAATAATCAAATAACATTTATGTATAAAGGTAATATTAATGAGATCATAAAGATAATAGCTCGATATGAAATAATTGATTTGCAGGTAGAAGAACCTACTTTGGAGGAGATCTTCATGCATTATTATCGATGATATCAGGAGTTGATTTAATGAATATATATAAATATGAAACAAGAAAGAAATTAATTTCGACATTGATCTGGATAATTTGCATGAGTATTTTTATACTCATTTTCTATTCTGTATTTGAAACTATGGGTAGTAGTGCCATGGCTGACATGTTCGATGAATTTCCGGAGGCTTTTTTAAAAGCATTCGGTATGAGCGATAATTTTTCAACCATAATGGGATACACTGCTATGATATGTATTTACATTGTTTTATGCGGTGCAATATTTTCATGCAATCTTGGGTTGAATGCCGTATCGATTGAAGAAAGAGATCTAACTGCAGATTTCTTGATATCCAAACCAGTTACCAGAAATAGAATACTAACTGCAAAATTACTCGCTGCATTGACACATATGTTAATTTTTTCTGTTATGACTTCTGTTATATCCTTTGCAGGCATTGAGGTTTTTAAGAATGGACAGGAATATTTATTTTCCATATTCCTTTTAATGATGCTGGGTATTTTTATCGTTCAGGTATTATTTTTTTCAATAGGATTATTCATATCAGTTATTTTAAAAAAAATGGGATCACCTCTATCATTTTCACTGGGCCTATCATTTGGATTTTTTATTCTAAATTCATTTGATACCATATTAGAGGATACATTTATTAAATATTTGATACCATATGATTATTTTGAGTTTGGATATATTATCGAAAATGCAGCCTTCAAAACATATGGAGTCATTGTAAGCATTGGGCTGATTATTGCATTTATATCAGGCAGCTACCTGCTCTATAATAAACGTAATATTGCAACAGCTATGTGATTGAAGGATTATATGAATATTATTAAACGCGAGCTCAAAGCCAATTTAATGTCACTAATAATATGGTCCGTAATTATATCTGCTATATTAGCTATGGCTGCTACCGAGTTTAATGCTTTTAAGGACATAGCAAATGTTGATGAAATGCTAGACACTTTCCCCCAGGTGTTTAGAGATGCATTTTCATTAGATGTGGTAAGATTTGATCAACCTCAAGGATATTACAGCTATATTGGGCAATATTTTATGATGATGGCTGTAATATTTGCGACTCTTTTGGGTACGAGGATCTTATCAAAAGAAATAAGCAAAAAAACTGCGGAAACAACATTTACACTACCCGTTACCAGGAGATATATTATCTCAATGAAACTAATTGCTGCAATAATTCATTGTATTCTATTTACTTTAATTATATTCGGGATGTCATATGCAGTATTTTCCTCTTTTGATATTGGTAAATATTTTATAGGGCGATTGTCCTTATTGATGCTATTTATTTTACTTTTACAATTACTTTTTGTGCTTGCAGGTTTATTTGCTTCTGTACTAACCAAAAGCCATAAGCACACAGGAACCATGATGACTTCTATTGTGGTAGGTGTGTATATGATTTCGTTTATTGCAAATATGAGCGACAGGTATGAATTTTTAAAGTATTTATCGCCATTTGAATATTTTCCAGCAATTGATATCATGCATGGAAATGAACTTGGATTATATGGATTCATTGTGGTATCTTTGTTGATTATTATCTTTTTTTTCACATCTTATATATTGGTTGAAAAAAAGGATATATTATAAAAAGAAGCAAATTCAACAGAAAACCTGCAAGATATATCAGAAGGGCATCATTCTCTTAAGGTGTAGTTGAAATATTATCTGATGATGCAGGAGCCTTGATTCCCCGGCTTGCGGCCTGATTCTTTTCCAGTTCGTTAAAGTGCACTTATTTGCAATAAGTATACTGCAAAAATTTCATTATTTTTATTGCCTAATAACCCTATTTTAAGTAAAATAATCAGAATATTTTACATGTCTAATAATAAAAACATTTTAGAAATCGAAGCTGGAGGTATTAATTGTCTAATTTGATGCTGTTTAGGATCATTCCTTTCATTGGGGCCGCTGTCTCATTGATACTGGCTATTATATTAGCTAAGCTGGTATCGAAAAAGAGCAGGGGAACTAAGAGGATGATAGAAATATCTGATGCCATATTTGCCGGCAGCAGGGCCTATCTTAATCAACAGTTAAAAGTAATATCGATATTCTTTGTGGTCATAACAGCACTGCTCGGAGTAATGGTGTATTTTGACTATCTGGAATTTGCATCCATTCCCGCTTTTGCAACCGGGATGGGCTTCAGTTTGCTCATAGGCTATATCGGTATGTGGATATCTACTACGGCAAACTCAAGGGTAACTTTCGCAGCAAAGGAAAAGGGTCTTGGAGAAGCGATGAATATAGCTTTTACTGCAGCTTCCTCTTCCGGACTTCTCCTGGCCACTGTTGCACTCTTTGATACAGCATTATGGTTTAACCTTCTTTTCTGGTGGTATGGAAGAGGTGGCGGGGAACTTATCGTAACACTTGATTCTGTTGTAAACATCCTTATAACATTTACAATTGGTGCATCCTTTGCAGCCTTCTTTATGAGGACCGGCGGAGGGATATTCACAAAAGCAGCAGATATGGGTGCTGATTATGTGGGCAAGGTAGAGTCAGGATTAAAGGAAGATGACTACCGTAATCCTGCTACGATCGCAGACAATGTAGGGGATAATGTAGGAGATGTCGGAGGAATGAAAGCCGATGCGCTGGAATCATGGGTAGGCTCGATAATCGCAGCCGAGTTTTTGGGATTTCTAGCCTTCCAGGCTTCACCCCTTATGGTAAGATCCATATTACTTCCTATGATAATCGCCACTTCCGGTGCACTGGCATCCATCCTGGCAATTTTTGTAATAAAGCTTATCGTCTCTAGATATAAGGAAACTGCTACAGTATCCCTTCTTACGGGAACCACGCTTTCAGGGCTCCTGATAACAGTTCTGGTTATAATGGGATTTTCGTTTTTTATAGTAAAGTATGTCATAGGAACTGGTTATAATTTCCTTTTCTATTCTTCAATATGCGGGCTTGCGGCAGGGTTCTTGATAGGTCTTTTTACACTTCTATATACAGATTCAAGGTACAGGCCGACAAGAGGGATCGCAGAATCGGCCAAGACAGGTCCGGCGACACTAGTCGTAAACGGACTTGCATATGGTATGGAATCAGCTATATTGCCTGCACTTACCGTAATAGTGGTCATGCTTGCCAGCTTCTATATTTCAGGAGGAGCAAATGATTTCAAGATGGGCCTGTATGGAGTAGCTATAGCAGGTGTTGCCATGCTTTCGACTTCGCCTTTTGCCATTGCCATAGATGTCTATGGACCGATAGCAGATAATGCCGGAGGAATTGCTGAGATGGCAGAACTTGATCCAAAAGTAAGAAAGACTACCGACAAGCTGGATGCAGTGGGAAATACTACTGCCGCTATTGGAAAGGGTATACTGATAGGAAGTGCCGCCATTACAGCTCTTGTACTGGGCCAGGCATATTTTTCAAAGATCGAGCTCCTTACTTCAAGTGTCGCGCTTGATTTCATGAAGGACCCGAAGATACTCGCAGGACTTTTTGTAGGAGTAATAATGCCGTTTCTTTTTGCATCACTCCTTTTGAACGCAGTCGGAAAGGCTGCAAATAAAGTTGTAATAGAAGCACGGAAGCAGATAAAAGGCATACTTTCAGGCAAAGATAAAGGAGATCCAAAGGCATTTATTGCAATAGTCACCCGTTCCGCACAGAAAGGAATAATCATTCCCGGTATACTTATTTTTGCAATACCTGTAGTGATAGGCATACTGCTCGGCCCTGGTGGAGTGATCGCCCTTATAATCGGTACGCTTCTCTCGGGATTTGCACAGGCCATATTTATGGCTAATGCAGGCGGTGCGATGGACAATGCAAAGAAAAAGATAGAAGAAGAAGGCAAGTCCGGTACTCCTGAACATTATGCAGCGGTTATCGGAGATACCGTAGGGGATCCTTTAAAAGATACTGTGGGACCGTCGATGAACATACTTATAAAACTTATATCAGTTGTATCGATCGAGACTGCTGTACTTATTGCAGATCTTTCAGGGAAATTATTCCACTTTTAATATATAATTATAATTGAATAAATAAATAATTATGCATGCATATATCATATGTGTGCATAATTATTAAGAGGACCCGGAATTACATTAATAGAGTGCATTATATAGAGTGAATGGTCCTGAAAGACCTGAACCGGAGGATTAATTGTGAGCAAACATATAAATAAACTTATTGAAGGATACCTGGATAATTATAAAAAGGGAGAGATATCTACTGACGATTTCTTAAAAAATATAAAAGACCTATATTTTGAAGATATCGGATTTGCAAAAATTGATCATCACAGGATACTCAGAAGGAATTTTCCGGAGGTCATCTATGGTACCAATAAGACACCTGTCCAAATACTGGAAATATCACAAAAAATATTAAAGTATTCAAAAATACTCATGATCACAAGAACAGATAAAGAAGTCTATCTAATGCTAAAAAAGAAATTAAAGGGCATCAGGCTGAAATTTTCTTCCGGGATAATTTACACACCTCTTGATGAGGATGAGAATAAACTAAAAGAAGGCATTACTGTAATATGTGCAGGTACTTCGGACATGGATATAGCTGATGAGGCTGCAATTACTGCATACCTGATGAAAAACAGGGTAAATAAGATATATGATGTAGGTGTAGCAGGCATACACCGTTTGATGAATTTTAAGGACCAGCTCCAGGATTCAAATGTTATTGTTGCAGTAGCCGGTATGGAGGGAGCCCTTCCCGGAGTTGTCGGTGCAATGGTAGAATGCCCCGTTATTGCTGTTCCAACCAGTATAGGATATGGTGCAAATCTTGGAGGAATTGCACCGCTTCTGACAATGTTGAATTCCTGCAGTCCAGGAGTGTCTGTTGTCAATATTGATAATGGTTTTGGCGCAGGATATTCAGCAGGAATAATAAATCGCAATAAAAAATAAACCGGCCCAATATTTGTATTAGGAAAAAACATCTAAAATTTTTAAAGATTATCCTCTGCAAATGTGTAATATTGTCCTAGATATATTATAATAGGAATATTAATTATAAAGAAGATATATAGAATTCTCTATATAAAATGTTTAATAATATTATTAAGATAAATTAGTATTATATGGTTGAATTAGATTTTAAAAAACAGAAGATCGGTGAAATCCTTATAAATAAAGAACTTATCACGGAAACACAGCTGGATGAGTCTCTTGGAATACAAAAAAAGACCGGTGAAAAACTTGGTGAGATACTTATAAGGAGAGGCTATATTAGTGATAGGACACTTATAGAACTGGTGTCTTTCCAGAGGGGATTTGACACAGTTGAGCTTTCAAGTATACAGGATAATATAGACCAGGCTGCATCAAATCTCATTTCAAAGGATTTTGCATTTAAGAGAAAAGTCTTTCCATTCAAGCTTACAGACAGTACCCTGCATGTTGCAATGACCGATCCAAGGGATATAAACGCTATTGACGAGATAAGACTCCTAACAGGATATAATGTAAAACCTTTTATATCTTCAGAAAAAGAGATAAATGATATCATCAAGCGCTACACTTCAGATGATTACAGTTTAAAAGAAGTCCAGGAGATCATGAAAGATGAGGATCTCACTATTTCTGAAAAGTATGAGGAGGATCTTGTAGAAAAGAATCCCCTTGTAAGGCTTGCAAACCAGATAATACTTAAGGCAATATCACTCAGGGCAAGTGATGTCCATATAGAACCACAGGAAAAAAGCTGCACAATAAGATTCAGGGTAGACGGTGTTCTTCAAAAGATAAAAGATGTTCCGAAGACGATTCAAAGACTTCTGATCTCCCGTTATAAGATAATGGGTGGTCTTGACATAACTGAAAACAGACTCCCACAGGATGGCAGGGGTTCCATTAATTTTCAAAACAGGATGATAGACCTCCGATTTGCTTCCATTCCTTCTGTGTATGGTGAGAACATCACAGTAAGGATACTTGACAGGGACGATAGTGTATTTGACCTGAATAAAAGCGGCATGCTTCCGGAAGATTTTAAGGTTTATAGCAAAATGATTTCAATTCCTCATGGTTCAATAATGATAACGGGTCCTACCGGTTCCGGAAAGACAACGACATTATATGCAAGCCTTAGCCGCATTGCAGATGTTGGAAAAAAAATATTCACTATTGAGGATCCGGTTGAATACAGGTTTCCCCAGATAATACAGGTCCAGGTGAACCAGAAGATAAATCTTGATTTTTCAAGGGGACTCCGGGCAATGCTCCGTAGTGACCCTGATATCATAATGGTGGGCGAGATCAGGGATCTTGAGACGGCAAAGGTCGCTATGGAAGCTTCTATAACCGGACATCTTGTCCTGACAACGCTTCACACCAATGATGCGCCATCAAGTCTTACCAGACTGCTGGAGATGGGACTGGAGTCCTATATGATATCATCTGCTGTAAAATGTATAGTAGCACAAAGGCTTGTAAGAAAACTCTGTGAAAACTGCAAGAAAGAAACCGACATCTCAGGTATTCCTCTTGATAAAGAGATTGCTCCAATACTTAAAGGGAAAAAGGTATTTACCAGTGAAGGTTGCACCAGGTGCAATGATTCTGGTTATTTCGGAAGGATCGGTATTTTTTCGGTATTGGTGGTATCAAAAAAGATCAGGGAGATGCTTCTTGATAGAAAGAGTACAGACATGATCAAGGAAGTTGCCAGGAAAGAAGGAATGAGGACACTACCTGAGGCTGCGGCAGAGAAAATAGCAGAAGGTATTACTTCACTTGATGAGATGTACCGCGTAGTGATGTAGCTTTAAATTATTATTTTATTATTTCAAATATTACAGACAGGCTCCTAACTTCTTATTAATATGGTTAAAGATAATTTCGTTCACTTACATGTCCATAGTGAATATTCATTGCTGGATGGCGCAGCAAGAATAAAAGGATTGGTAGAAAAAGCTGTCAGGCTCGGGATGCCTGCAGTTGCTCTTACCGATCACGGAGTGATGTATGGAGTCATCGAATTTTATAAAGCTGCCAAAAAGGCAGGCATAAAACCCATAATCGGGTGCGAAGTCTATATGGCTCCGAAAAGCCGTTTTGAAAAACAGGTCACTAAGGGTAAGAGGGAAGGTACCACCTATCACTTAACTCTCCTGGCAATGAATAACCAGGGATATCAAAACCTGATGAGACTTGCCAGTTTTGGTTTTCTCGAAGGGTTTTATTATAAACCCAGGATCGATAAAGAATTACTTGAGAAATATCATGAAGGACTGATAGCATTAAGTGGATGTATTGCCGGAGAAATACCCAGGCACATAATTTCAGGCAATGATGATGCTGCTGCCGATACACTGAAAAGTTTTATCAGTATTTTTGGAAAAGATAATTTCTATCTTGAACTTCAGGATTCAGGCATACCGGAACAAAAAGATGCAAACAAAGGACTGGTCAAGCTGTCAAAAGAATACGATGTACCCCTTGTGGCAACAAATGATGTCCATTATCTGGAAAAGCAAGATACCGGTTTTCATGATGTCCTTCTCTGCATCCAGACAGGATCCACAATAAACGAGACAGAAAGATTAAAGTTTTCTACCGACCAGTATTACTTCAAAGATTTTAAAGAGATGTCCGGTCTTTTTCCCGAACAGGAAGAGGCAATAAAAAATACTCTAAAAATAGCTGAAAGATGTAATCTTGAACTGGAGTTTGGGAAGAACCTCATACCTGCATTTAAAACTCCCGGGAACATAAAACCTGAAAAATACCTGGAAGATCTTTGTGCTGAAGGTGCAAAAAAGAGATATGGGAGCATATCCGGGGAAGTTGAAGATAGAATAAAAAAAGAGATCGATGTGATCGAGAAAATGGGCTTTGCCCAGTATTTCCTTATTGTCTGGGATTTTGTACATTTTGCAAAAGAAAATAAGATCAGGGTAGGACCGGGAAGAGGTTCTGCTGCAGGCAGTATAGTCTCATACTGTCTGGGGATAACAGATATCGAACCCCTTAAATATGGACTTCTTTTTGAGAGGTTCTTGAACGAGGAACGTAAAAGTATGCCTGATATAGATATTGACTTCTGTTATGAAAAAAGGGGACAGGTAATAAAATATGTTACAGAAAAATATGGAGAAAACAGGGTTGCACAGCTGATCACATTTGGGACAATGGCTGCAAGACAAGCGATCAGGGATGCCGGCAGGGTGATGGAGGTTCCTTATGCGGAGGTCGATAGAATTGCTAAAATGATCCCGACGGAATTAAATGTTACCATAAAAAATTCACTTGAAATGGCTCCTGAATTAAAAGAAGCATATGATAATGATTACAGGATGAAAGAAGTCATAGATATGGCTGTATCACTCGAGGGAATGGCCCGCCAGGACTCAATACATGCAGCAGGTGTTGTCATATCCGCAGAAGACCTGTACAACTACACTCCCATACAGCAGGAAGGCGATAGTGATATTGTTACCCAGTATAAAATGGAAGATATCCAGGAAATAGGCCTCCTTAAAATGGATTTCTTAGGCTTGAGGACTCTTTCACTTATTGACAAGGCGCTGTTTTTGATCAAGAAGACAAAGAATATAGAGATAGATATAAATGAAGTAAAGCTAGATGATGAGAAGACTTATAAAATGCTTGCTAAGGGAGACTGCATGGGAGTATTCCAACTCGAAAGCTCGGGCATGAGGGAACTGGTTGTTAATTTAAAACCTGATAAATTCGAGGATCTTGTTGCATTACTTGCGCTTTACCGGCCCGGACCGCTTCAAAGCGGGATGGTAAATGACTTCGTAGAGAGTAAGAACGGTAGAAAAAAAATAGAATATCCTCATCCAAGTCTAAAACCTATACTTGAGGATACTTATGGGATGATACTCTACCAGGAACAGGTGATGGGTATTGCATCCGAACTTGCAGGTTTTTCAATGTCTGAGGCTGACATACTAAGAGGGGCCATTAGTAAAAAGAAAAGAAAACTCCTCCTGGAACAGAAACAAAAGTTTATTGATGGCGCAAAAAAAAGGGGAATAGAGGAAGAAATATCGACAAATATATTTGAACTTGTTAACTACTTTGCTGAATACGGTTTCAACAAATCCCATAGCGCTGCATATGCCATGATATCCTATCAGACGGCATACCTTAAAGCTAATTTTCCGGTACAGTTTATGGCTGCTATTTTAAGCATCAGGATGGGTAATCAGGATAAAGTAGCACAGTATGTGCATGATACAAGAAGAATGGGAATAACCGTATTGCCTCCTGATATAAATGAAAGTTTTTCTGATTTTACAGTAGTTGAAGATTCAATACGTTTCGGATTGTCTGCGATAAAAAATGTCGGTACAAATGTGATCGAGAGTATTGAAAAAGAAAGAAAAACTAATGGAAAGTTCGCTGATTTTATTGATTTCTGTGAAAGAGTAGAGACTGCAGTATTAAACAGGAAGACACTCGAAAGCCTCATTAAAAGCGGTACCTTTGATTCCCTGGGCCAGAGCAGGAAATTTCTTTTTGAGAATTTTGAAAAGATCACTGAAGAAATCTTAAAAGTCAGGAAGGAAAGGGATAAAGGGCAGTTTTCATTGTTTGATGATGATGAGGAACAGGGAAAAATGATGTTTAACGGGATAATGGATAGGAAGGATCAAAAGGAAGAATACCCACCAAAACAGTTATTGAATTTTGAAAAAGAAATGCTTGGTCTATATATATCAGGTCATCCACTCTCAGAATTCGAGACTACCCTTACCAGGATGACTCCAATTGCGAAACTCCCGGACTTAGAGGACAAAGCAATGGTCACTATTGGGGGGATAATAACCAATATCAAGAATATATACACAAAAAGGGACCAGCAGATGTGTTTTATTGATCTTGAAGATATTGAGAATAATCTGGAAGTGATCGTTTTTCCTAATGTACTTGAAAAATACAGGGAATTAATAGTTGAAGACAGAATAGTAAAAATGAAAGGTAAGATCGATAAAAAGGAAGACCAGATAAAGCTATTGGCAAATGAATTTTCTGAGTTAAAAAAAGATGATTCAAATGATAGCGGTAAAGAAAGAAAAATCAGTGAAACTGAAGAAGATAAGATTACTTTTATAATAAGAAAAAATGATATGAATATTGAATTCATCAATAACTTTTATCAGGTTTTAAAGAATAATCCGGGTAAATGTATGGTAGAATTTAAAGTAGTCAATGGAAATGAGCAGAAGCCTGAGAAGACATTCAAACTTCCGGAGGATTTTAGAGTAAAACCCGGGGATAAACTTTTTGGTGATATAAAGAAAGAATTCACCGGGAAAGTATTTAATGAGTAATTTGATCGTTTTGGAGTATGTCAGGGACCTGGTCTCAGCCAGGATCCAATTTTCGGGTAGATTGCCTATACTAAAGCAATTAAGCAGGAGGATCAATAAATGAAAGATTTAAAATTTGCAGTCATAGGTGCTGGACATGGAGGGAAAGCACTGGCTGCTCATCTGGCTGTAAAGGGTTTTTCAGTAAACCTGTATAACCGTACACTATCAAGAATAAAACCAATAATAAAGATGAAGGGTATAGAGCTTGAAGGTGAGGTCAAAGGTTTTGGACGACTGGGATGTGTCACTGATGATATAGAAAAAGCAATAAGTGGCATAGATGTGATAATGTTGGTAGTACCGGCAAATGGCCATTCGCCCATTGCTGAGAGATGTGCCCCATTTCTAAAAAAAGGCCAGATAGTAGTCCTGAATCCAGGAAGGACTTGTGGCGCGCTTGAGTTTTTACAGATATTAAGGGAAAACAATAATCATGAAGATGTCACCATTGCGGAGACTCAGACTTTTATCTATGCAAGCAGGGGAATGGGACCGGCTACGGCAAAGATATTCAGGATAAAGCAGGCCATACCGGTTGCAGCTATCCCGTCAGAAAAAACTGGTGATGTTGTCAAAAAACTTAATATGGCTTTTCCTGAGTTTATATCTGCATCAGATGTTATCGAGACAAGTTTTAATAATATGGGTGCTGTATTTCATCCTTCCATAACGATCCTGAATGCATCCAGGATCGAGTCAACACTGGGAAATTTTCAATTTTATATAGAAGGAGTCACACAATCTGTAGCCAGTATTCTTGAGGTCGTGGACCAGGAGAGGGTTGATGTAGCTTGTGCCCTTAAATGTGAGAATATTTATACTGCAATAGATTGGCTCTCAATGGCTTATAATGTAGTGGAAGACAGTTTGTTTGATGCTATTCACAGTAATCCCGGATATGTTGGAATAATGGCTCCCCGCACAACAAATGTACGCTATATTACAGAAGATGTACCGATGAGTCTCGTACCGATATCGGAATTTGGGCGGCATCTGGGCGTCGTTACACCTGTAATTGATTCTCTTATACATATTGCTGATTCAATATTTAAAAAAGATTTCAGGAAAATTGGAAGAAATCTAGAAAGTCTTGGCGTGGAAGGCCTTGACCTCAAACAGACAAGAGAAGTATTAATAAACGGAAAGAGATAAGGATTATTTCCATGAAGAAAATACTTGGAGCATGCATAGGCAGTTGTGTGCATGTAGCAGGAATACTGAATTTTTTAAATATTGCAAAAAGATCAGGTTACAATACCAGGTTTTCCGGATCCGCACTTGATATAGATACACTATTAAGAGAGATCGATGACTACGGGCCGGATACCGTTGCAGTCAGTTATAGGCTGTCACCTGAAAGCATCCTGCCTGTATTTAAGGAATTAGAGGAAAAGATAATCAAAAGTGGAAAAAGTAATGGCATAAAATTTATACTTGGCACAACAAGGCCAGTTGCGGATATTGCTCTCAAGACGGGGATCTTTTCCATGATCTTTACCGGAGAGGAGACTCCGGAGGAAGTAGAAAGATATCTAACCGGAGAAAAAATAAAGGAAAGCTCCGGTGCTCCACCCCAGACTCTTTTAAAAAGAATAGGGTACAAAAGTCCATATCCGGTTATAAGACATCATTTTGGAAGACCAACTCTTGATGAGACTCTCGAAGGTATACGGGAAATATCCGCTAGTGGACTCCTTGACATAATATCTATCGGACCCGACCAGAACACCCAGGAGTTTTTCTTCCATCCAGAAAAGATGGATCCCGATCAAGATGGGGCCGGAGGGGTACCACTAAGGACTGAAGATGATTTTAAAAAGCTATATGATGCTTCCAGGACAGGAAATCACCCTCTTTTAAGATGTTATAGCGGAACAAATGATATTATCAGGATGGCAGAGATACTTGTCAGCAATATCAATAATGCCTGGTGTGCCGTTCCATTGTTCTGGTACAATGAACTTGACAATAGGAGCGGGCGCAAGCTCAAGCGGTCCATATTTGAAAACCAGTCTGTCATGAAGTGGCACGGCTCAAAAAATATACCTGTTGAAGTAAATGAATCTCATCACTGGAGTCTCAGGTATGCACCTGATTCTATGGCTGTTGCTGCAGCATTCCTTGCAGCTTATAATGCAAAGAAAATGGGAGTAGAGACATATATCTCGCAATATATGTTCAATACGCCGCCAGAAACATCTTTTACTATGGATCTTGCAAAAATGCTTGCAAAGATAGAAATGATCGAGTCCCTGCATGATGATGATTTTATCTCAATAAGAGAGACCAGGGCAGGTCTTTTCAGTTATCCTGCTGATTTTGATGGAGGCAAGGGCCAGCTAGCGTCTTCGACATTCCTTCAAATGCAGCTGGAACCCCAGATAGTGCATATTGTAGGATACTGCGAGGCTGATCATGCTGCAAAACCCGGAGATATTATAGAAAGTACCAAGATAGCAAACAGGGTAATAGAGAATTGCATACATGGATGTCCCGATATGAAGTCAGACAGTAGAATCATTAAAAGGAAAAATGAGCTCACCAGAGATGCCTGGGCCATATTAGATAAAATAAAAGAACTTGACCGCAGGGATGCTTTTGGGGACCCTTTAACAGAGCCGGCAGTACTTGCCGAGGCAGTAAATATAGGGATATTGGATGCCCCCCATCTATGTGGGGTCAAAGCTGCAAAAGGTACCATTATGACAATGATTAAGGACGGAATGAACATCACGGTTAACAAGGATCTTGAACCGGTCACAGAAGTAGAAAGACTTGATGGACTTGGTATATAGGAACCTGTCCAGGAACTGGACTCAGCCGGGATCCAGTCCACGGAAAGGCTCCCGGGTTTTACTTTTTTATTTTTTTGTAATAGTATTTTTATCTTAAATATTTTTAGGTTGGTTTTTATGTTCGAATCAAAAGAAAATACAAATGTAAGATTGCCATTTGGCCTGAGAGATATTTTTCCTTTCGAATCCAGTGAAAGGAATGCTATCAAAAGGATAATAAGCAATCAGTTCCAGAAGTGGGGATATGGCGAAGTAAAGACCCCGGTTATGGAATATACTGAAAATATCTCAATAGGAGTCGGCAAGGACTGGAAAGATAAACTCATTAATTTTATAGATGCTGACGGCAGTCTTATTTCATTAAGGGCAGATATGACCATCCCGATCGCAAGACTTGCAGGAATGAGGATAAAAAAGGACCAGGTACCTGCGAGATTTTGCTATTTCTCTGATGTTTTCCGTCAATCCGGTACACAGATAGGCAACAAGAGAGTATATTCCCAGGCAGGTCTTGAGTTTATCGGTTCAAAAGATCTGATAAAAGCCGATGCAGAAGTCCTTATGATACTTATAAGGATCATGAATGACCTCGGATTATCGGAATTCAAACTTGGTCTTGGCCATATCGGTTTTATTGACGGTCTATCTGATTGGTTTGGGCTTGACGAAACCCACAAAGATATACTGAAGAAGAAAATAGTAATGAAGGATTTTGTAGGGATCGAAAATGATCTTAATGCTATTGATAAAAAGAAGACCGGATTATTTATGGATCTTTTACAGCCGGAGAATAATATTGAAAAAATATCTGATGCAGTTGAAAAAATAAACACGAAGAGTGTATCAGATGTATTCCGGTATCTTAAAGAACTGACTATAATGTTGGAAGAACAGGATTGCAGTAAATGTATTTTATTTGATTTTAGTATTATAAGGGATTTTGACTATTACACCGGACTTCTTTTTGAGTTATACAGCCCAAAGATCACTGAAATAATCGGAAGCGGCGGAAGATATGATGGACTGATCAAGAAATTTGGACTGGATGTGCCGGCTACGGGTTTTGCCATTGATATCGACCTTGTACACAGTGCTCTTGGAGATTCTGATTTAATATGCGACTTTAAGATATTGCTGGCTGCCGGAGGATGCAATATCTCATTAAAAGATGCAGTAGAGCTTGCTGACAGAATAAGAAGAATGAAAATAAATGTTGAGATATTATTTGACGATATTGATGACGAAGAAAGAATTGCCAGGGAGAAAAACTGTAAGATCCTGGTGAAACCGCGAAGAGATCTTTCAGAATTTGACCTGGTCGATCTTGAAAATGGAAGATCCGGACGATATGATTTAAAAACATTTATAGAAAAGCTTGAGGAATGGAAAAAGAATTAAAAATCGCAATTCCAAAGGGTTACCTTTTTGGTGAATGCATGGAACTGCTGGAAAAAGCAGGTTATGATATAGCTCCTCTTGAGAGTAAAGACAGGAAACTTGTCGTCTATTCAAAAGTGGACTCGATAAAGTATATTATTTCAAGACCAATGGATGTACCTGTATATGTCGAGCACGGAGCATGCGATATAGGTTTTGCCGGCAAAGATGTCCTTGCGGAAAAGGAGAGTAAAGTATATGAGCTTCTGGACCTGAAGAATGGAAGGTGCAGATTGGTCCTTGCAACTAAAAAGGACGAGACAGAGAAGGTAAAAAAGCATTATCAACATTTTGGATCAGTCAGGGTTGCTACAAGTTATCCTAATATTGCAAGGAAATATTTTGACTCAAAAGGGATGCAGGCTGAGATAATCAGGCTGCATGGTTCAGTCGAGCTTGCTCCAATACTTGGTATGGCTGAAGAAATACTAGATATAACTTCTACCGGTAAGACTATAAAAGACAATAATCTTGTAGAAATGGAAGATATCATGATCTCCACCACAAGACTTATTGCAAATATAGCAAGTTACAAGATAAAATATACCAAGATCAGCAAGTTGCTTGATAATATAAGAAAAATATTATGACCGCGGGGCCCAAGAAATGAAAAGAAAAGCTAAGATAGAGAGAAAAACCAGTGAAACGTCCATAGTGCTTGAATTAGGCCTGGATGGTAATGGCGAAACAGGTATTAATACAACAGTACCTTTCCTGGATCATGTTCTTGATAGCTTTGCAAGACATGGCAGTTTTGACCTGGTGCTCAAAGCTTCGGGAGATACAAAAATCGAAAACCACCACCTTGTAGAAGATATTGGAATATGTCTTGGTAAGGCAATTGCAAAATGCCTGGAGGATAAAAAGGGGATAAAAAGATTTGCAAGTATTGTGGTCCCGATGGATGAAGCTGAAATATCTATTTCCCTTGATATCGGAGGAAGACCATATCTTTCTTACAGGGTAGATATGGAATATGAAAATCTTGAAGGGGGAGTAGAGACCTCTATTATAGAGGATTTTTTCCGTGCCCTTGTCAGCAATAGTTTTATTAACCTGCATATAACCAAGAATGCAGGTATAGCTTCACATCATATAATAGAAGCTATTTTTAAAGCTTTTGGCCTTACATTAAAAGATGCAAGCAGGCTGACAGATAGTGATTTTATACCCTCAACCAAAGGTTCAATTTAGGTGCCTGTCCGGGAACTGGGCTCAGGCACCAAAAGTAATGGCTTAAAATATTTAACTATTGCTTACCAGATAGATCACTCTTTTAATAAGATGGTCTGTCTGTGCTTATAAACAGATATAAATGTCAGGCAGGAAAGATGTACATAGCGATCATTGATTACGGAATGGGAAATATCAAGAGTGTTGAGAACTCTTTTAAAAAAGCAGGTGCCGTGGTAGAAGTAACAAGTGACCCTGAAAAGATCAAAAATGCTTCTGCTGTAATACTTCCTGGTGTTGGAGCATACAGGGATGCATTTAATAATCTCAGGGAAATGGGCCTGGTACAATCTATTCATGAAAATCTTGAAAAAAAACCTTTTCTGGGAATATGCCTGGGGATGCAGCTTCTTTTTGAGTATAGTCTTGAAGATGGAAAAAACGAGGGGCTGGGAATATTTAAAGGATTTGTGAGCAGGATACCTCCTGGCGTCAAAATACCTCATATGGGCTGGAACCAGATTGAAATAAACAAAAAAAGTAGACTGCTAAAGGATATTAAACAAGAAGAGAACTTCTATTTTGTTCATTCCTATCATGTGATCCCGGAAGATAAAAGTATTATCAGCAGCACTACTGATTATGGTACCAGTATTGTAGCGAGTATAGAACGGGGCAATATATTCGGATCTCAATTCCATCCTGAAAAGAGCAGTATATGCGGACAACAGATTATAAAGAATTTTATAAACCTGGTAGAAGGAAAAATATGATAATAATTCCCGCTATAGATATAATAGATGGAGAATGCGTAAGACTTACAAAAGGGGATTTTGATTCAAAGAAAAAATATTTCGATGATCCCCTGGAAGTTGCTGCAATGTGGAAGGAAAAGGGAGCAGACTGGATACATATTATAGATCTTGATGGGGCAAGGACAGGTAAGATCGTCAATCTTTTAATTGCGGGTGAGATCAGGAAGAGATTAAAAGTGAGAGTGCAGTACGGAGGAGGCATAAGGGATGATAAGACAATCGGGCTTGTGCTTTCAAGCGGGATAGACAGGGCGATACTTGGAACAAGAGCAATAGAGGATCCGGAGTTCTTAAGAGAGAGCTATCTTAAGTATGGCGACAGAGTAATATTGAGCCTGGATTATGGACAGGACGAAAAGGTCTACAAGCATGGTTGGCAGCATGAGTCTTCAAAAAAGATTTCAGATTTTTTCAAAGAGCTGGAAGAGCTTGGTATAAAAGAAATAATAATAACCGATATCACAAGAGATGGTACGCTGGAAGGAACCAATATCGGTTTCCTGAAGAGCCTTGCGGCCTCTACCAGTATAAGATTTATAATAGCTGGCGGCATAGGAAGTATTGAGGATATTAAGAAATTGAAAAATATTGAGGATAAGGGTATCAGTGGAGTTATCATAGGAAAGGCATTATACGAGGGCGCTACCCCTATTGATTTATATAAAGCCATAGAGATAGGATCAGGTAATTGATTACAAAAAGAATAATACCCTGTCTGGACGTTGACAGGGGAAGGGTTGTAAAAGGAGTAAGCTTCGTTGATATCAGGGATGCAGGAGATCCTGTAGAATTAGCAACATTCTATGATGCCCAGGGAGCTGATGAAGTAGTTTTCCTGGATATTACAGCTTCTCATGAAAAGAGAAAGACTGTAGTAGAGCTTGCAAGTAAAACTGCTGAAAAAGTTTTCATACCTTATACTATTGGTGGAGGTATTAAAAATATTGATGATATAAGGGAAGTACTTAAAAAAGGTGCTGACAAGATATCCATAAATACCCAGGCTTTCACTGACCCCTCGCTTATCGAAAGAGGAGCAAAGAGCTTTGGAAGCCAGTGCATAGTAGTTGCGATCGATGCTAAATACAAGAACCAGGATTTCTGGGAAGTCTATTTGAATGGCGGAAGGACCCCGACTGGAAAGGATGCAGTTTGGTGGGCAAAAGAGGCAGAAAGACTTGGTGCCGGTGAGATACTTCTTACAAGTATGGACAAAGATGGTACAAAGGACGGTTACGATATTGAGCTTACTCGTTCAGTCTCTGAAGCTATTAATATTCCTGTTATAGCTTCTGGTGGAGCAGGAAAACTGGAACATCTCAGGGATGTTATCAAATATGCCGATGCTGATGCAGTGCTGGTCGCTTCGATCTTTCATTATGGAAAATATACTGTGAGGGAAGCTAAAGAATATTTAAAAAGCGAAGGTATCAATGTCAGACTGTGAGACAGTTCTATTTGACCCCTTCTATCCGCAAGAAGTGATTTTTGGTAAATCAGGTCCCGGTATTGTCCCTGACCGGGGTCATGGACCTGATAGTATAAAAAAAATTAGATAGTATAATAAATATAATTAAATTATATGAAGGTACTGAAATGAAAAAAAATATGAAGATAATACCTGCAGTAATACAGGATTTTAAGACAAAAGAAGTACTCATGCTGGCCTATATGGATATTACATCCTTGAAAAAAAGTATTTCAGAAGGCAAAACCTGGTTTTGGAGCCGGTCAAAAAAAAGATTATGGAATAAGGGTGAGACATCCGGAAACATACAGGAGATAAAAGAGATAAAGTATGATTGTGATAATGACTCACTTCTTATTCAAGTCAAGCAGACCGGCCCGGCATGCCATACAGGTAAAAAGAGCTGTTTCTACAGGACCCTCGAGGATCCTGGAACAGATATTGATTTTGAAAAAAATTCTAAAGGATCGGGGGAAGAAACTGTCCTCCAGGAACTCTATGATGTGATAATGGAAAGGATCTCGGAGAAAAAGGAAGATTCTTATACTTATTCTCTTCACAAGAAAGGTCTTGAAGAGATCATGAAAAAGTTGGGAGAAGAAGCAATAGAGGTTATCATTGCTTCAAAGCATCAGGACAAAAAAGACATAATATATGAAACAGGAGATCTGCTATATCATCTTCTTGTTTTATTGGTGGAGAAAAAGATAATGCTAGAAGAGATATTTGATGAATTAAGAGCCAGGAGGAAGTAGGAGGCATTGTGGTAGAAAAGAGAAGGATCGCCGTGATCACAAGCGGAGGAGATGCAAGCGGGATGAATGCCTCTATAAGGGCAGTCACCAGATATGCGATCTATAAGGGACTGGAAGTATATGGCTTTTATGAAGGTTATAAGGGACTTATCGGTAATAGTTTTAAGATTTTGGACCAGTCTTCGGTAGGTGGGATAATAGACCGCGGCGGGACATTTCTATATTCTGCAAGATCTGAAAGATTCAGGTGCCTTGAAGGCCAGAAAGAAGCAATTGATAATTTAAATAAAAATAGTATAGAAGGTCTTATAGTGATAGGTGGAGACGGATCGTTCAGGGGAGCTCATGACCTCCATAAGCAAGGGATCCAGGTAGTAGGGATCCCGGCTACGATAGATAATGATATACCGGGAACGGATTACAGCATAGGATTTGATTCGTCATTAAATGTCATCATAGATCTTATCTCAAAGATAAGGGACACTGCCTATTCTCACGACCGGATATTTGTTATCGAAGTCATGGGAAGAAATTCAGGTCTTATTGCCATAAACACAGGACTGGCCTGTGGAGCTGATTTTATTCTGGTACCTGAGAGAAAAGTCGACCTTGCATCTATTGGAGATGATATAAAAGAGAACAGGAAGGACAAACGGCATACTCTTATAGTGGTGGCAGAGGGAGCAGCTAAAGCAAGTGAAGTGGCATCTTCCATTAAACTCCTGGTCGGCAGGGAAGTAAGGGTCTCGGTCCTGGGACATATACAAAGAGGCGGTTCCCCGTCAGCTCTTGACAGGATACTTGCAGCTGAGTTTGGAAGAAAAGCCGTAGAACTATTGATTGCAGATGAAAGCGACTGCATGGTCGGGATAAAGGCAATGAAAATAATTACCAATAAATTTAAGGATATTTTAAAAATAAATAAGGAAATAGACCAGGAGCTTTTTGACCTGGCACACATCCTGTCAACTTAAGTAAATATTTAGTAAAAGGAAAGATCATATGTTTGAAGGTGTATATACCGCCATCGTCACTCCATTCAATAAGGATGGAAGCCTGGATATCGGGAGTCTGGAAGGATTAATAGAGTTCCAGATAGAAAACAATATTTCCGGAATCGTTCCCGTTGGGACGACCGGTGAGAGCCCCACTCTTACTGTGAAGGAACACATCAAAGTTGTGGAGCATACCTGCAAGACTGTAAACGGGAGGGTAAAAGTTATTGCCGGAACCGGATCAAATAATACCGACGAAGCAATCGAGCTTACCGGTCTGGCAAAAGCATCCGGAGCAGATGCTACGCTCCAGGTGGCACCCTATTATAATAAGCCGACACAGGAAGGTATTTTCAGGCATTATAAGAAGATTGCCGAAGAAGTCGATCTTCCCCTGATCGTATATAATATCCCTGCGAGAACAGGAAGAAATATTGAAGTTAATACAGTGACCAGACTGGCAGAATTACCAAATATAGCAGCAGTAAAAGAAGCCTCGGGAAGCATTGCACAGATAATGGAAGTCATTGAAAAGACCCCTGATGATTTTGATGTTCTTTCAGGAGATGATGCAATAACACTTCCTCTTATGGCTGCAGGCGGAACAGGACTTATCAGTGTTGCAAGCAATCTTTATCCTGGGCTTATGATTGATCTTGTAAAATACGGTCTTGACGGTGATTTTGAGGGTATGAGAAAACTCAATAAAAAATTGATGCCCATGTTCAGGATGATGAGCATTGAACAAAACCCTCTTCCCATAAAAGCGGCACTTGCCATAAATGGTTATATTAATGAAGTTTACAGGCTGCCACTCTGTGAACTTAGACCTGAGAACAAGGAAATACTCATTGGTTTCTTAAAAGAATTCAAGGGATGATGAATATGGTGCCGAAGGCCGGGATCGAACCGGCACGAACCTCTCGGCTCACTGGATTTTGAGTCCAGCGCGTCTGCCAATTCCGCCACTTCGGCACGGTTGAAATAATACAATTTATTATTATTATTATCAAGATATTAAATGAGCCATTATATAAATCTGCCAGTTGTTTTTTGGTATATATAAACATAGTAATAATAAATTAAGCATTGTAATATAAATAGAAAAAAATATTAGCACAGAGAAAAAACTAAATTAAAGGCAGGAGAAATATGAAAATTTTCGGTAAAGATATCAGCAGGGAAGAGATCCAACAAAAGACCGGAGATATCAGCCAGCTCGGAGGTATAAAGTATTATGAGATGCTTGATGGAGTGAGCAGGGGCGTAAGAGGCATAGATATTAAGAGTCCATGCGGATTGGATATGACTGTTTTGCCTGACAGGGGGATGGACATATCGAATCTATCTTACAAGTCCATACCGATTGCCTGGAGATCAACCACCAGGGAAACTTCCCCCGCATATTATGAAAGCAGTGGCCTGGAATGGCTCAGGACTTTCTTTGGTGGGCTTATCACTACATGCGGGCTTACTTATATGGGCGCACCAGACATTGATGAAGGCGAAGAGCTTGGACTGCATGGAAGGATCTCAAATATAGGTGCAGAAAATGTATACGCAGACGGAAAATGGGAAGGAGATTCCTATAAGATGTGGGTCCGGGGCAAAGTCAGGGAAGCAAGAGTCTATGGAGACAAGCTGGAGCTTGAAAGAAAAATAACGACCTGGATGGACCAGCCAAAAGTTATAGTAGAGGATATAGTTGAAAATATAGGCAGCCAGACCTCTCCCTTGATGATACTTTACCATGTAAATATCGGCTATCCGGTTGTAGATGAAGGGGCTGTCATTCTTGAGTCCAAAGCGAAAGTCAGTGCAAGGGATGAAGAGGCAGAAAAAGGTATTGAAAATTTTTCAGTTCTAGATAAACCTGTAAAAGGTTTTAGTGAGCAGGTCTTCTTTCATGATATCGAAGCTGATGATGAAGGAAACGGTAATATTGCAATAGCTAATGAGTCTTTCTCAAACGGAGAGGGAATAGGGATCTGGCTTAAGTATAATAAGGAGAATCTTCCGTATCTCACACAATGGAAACAAATGGGAATGGGGGAATATGTCTGCGGCATAGAACCTGGAAACAGCTATCCCAGGGGAAGAAGTATAGAGAAAAAAGAAGGTACAGTCAGGTATATTGAACCGGGACAGAAAATAAATTTCAGGCTTGAGTTTAATATTTTAAAATCATCAGAAGATATTGAGATCTTTAAGAAGACTTATATGTAAATAAATAGGGTGGACACACCCGAATTAATGCTGCGAAAAGAATAAATGCTATACCCCTGGTCGGCTTTGTGAAGCGTGGACCAAATCCCAAACGGAATGCAAGTTATTTATGTTGAGAGGAAGTCCTGATGGGTTTACCATTATACCGTTATGTGTAGTAAAACGACATTTTCAAATAAAGCTTGACTTGCTTTAAACTGTTATGATATATATATATGAATTTAATAATTAAGTCACAATGTTAGTGATTTAATAAGAACGATGACGTTCTGGACCTTGTTTGGTTTTGGGCGTTTTTTTTATTCTTGGAGGTAGATACATATGGGTTTTAAAAGTATAGATAAATTATTGAAAAACAGGGAGAAATCTCCAAATGAATTGATAGAGGTTCTGCAGGATGTCCAGGAAAATTATGACTATCTTCCGGAGGATATATTAATTGCTGTATCTGAAAAACTCGATGTACCCCTTATTGAAGTATTCAGGGTAGCAAATTTCTATAAGATTTTTACACTTAAACCAAGGGGTGAACATTTACTCACAACCTGTATGGGAACGGCATGCTATGTCAGGGGAGCACCCAGATTTTTAGATGAAGTCCTGGGACAGCTGAATGTCAGGCCTGGCGAAACTACTGAGGACGGTAAATTTACTGTTGAAACAGTAAGCTGTCTTGGTGCGTGTGCACTGGGTCCGGTTGTGATATTGGATGGGAAGTATTATGACCATATGACGGCCGGGAAATTAAGGGTTTTGATACAAAAAGTTCTTGAAAAGAATGAGAAGAAAGAAAAGGTTTTATGAATATAAAAGTCAGTGACAGGATAAAATCTTTAAAGGATCTGGAACATAAAGCAGATGGGTTCCAGAAACATCAGAAAGATCATATCATACTATCATTATGTTCCGGGACAGCTTGTAAGGCTTCAGCAAATACGGACCTGTATGCAGAGTTTAAAAAAGAGATCGACAAGCACAGGGACAGTTTTGATAAAAATATTATTATACGTAGAAGTGGTTGTCATGGGTATTGTGAAAAAGGACCGATAGTTGTTATCTATCCACGAGAAATCTGCTATCTATTAGTAAAAAAAGAAGATATTCCCGAAATAGTTGCAGCAGTCATAAAAGATGAAGTAATAGAGAGGCTTATTTATAAAGATGAAAAAGTAGGCCTGGTGATAAAAGAGAATGACATTCCATTTTACAAGGATCAGGAAAGGATCATCTTACAGAGTAATACTGATATAGACTCTAACTGTATTGATGATTATATAAGAATCGGGGGATATCAGGCACTGGGTAAAGCACTGGAACAGATGAGTCCCGAAGAAGTCCTGGAAGAAGTAAAGAATTCTGATTTAAGGGGAAGAGGAGGCGGAGGTTTTCCAACTGGAAGGAAGTGGGAATCTTGTAGAAATGCCAGCGGAAGTCCTAAATATGTTATATGTAATGCCGATGAAGGAGACCCTGGTGCCTACATGGATCGAAGCATATTGGAAGGAAACCCTCATGCAATAATTGAAGGTATGCTTATTGGAGCGTATGCAATTGGAGCAGAGCATGGTTATATATATGTCAGAAATGAATACCCATTAGCTGTAGAACATTCCAAAATAGCAGTGCAGCAGGCAGAGGAAAAGGGACTTTTGGGTAAAAATATTCTTGGAAGAGATTTTTCATTTGATATAAAAATAACAAGAGGTGGCGGTGCCTTTGTATGCGGGGAATCAACCGCATTAATGGCTTCTCTGGAAGGTAAGGTAGGAGAGCCAAGACCAAAAGATATCCACACAACAGAAAAAGGATTTTTAGGCTTACCTACAAATCTGAATAATGTAGAAACTTGGGCAAATATACCCTCCATTATTAATAATGGTGCTTCCTGGTTTGCCTCAAGAGGTACTGCTAAAAGCAAAGGAACAAAGATATTTGCCCTAACCGGACAAATAAAAAATACAGGACTAGTCGAGGTTCCAATGGGAACAAGCCTTCGTAAGATCATTTATGATATTGGCGGCGGCTCCGCTACAAATAAGAAGATCAAAGCGGTACAGACTGGTGGACCATCAGGAGGATGTCTCCCCGAGAGACTCTTTGATCTACCTGTAGATTTTGAAACATTGGCTGAAGCAGGATCGATGGTTGGTTCAGGTGGAATGGTAGTATTGGATGAATCGGCCTGCATGATCGATGTGGCTAAATATTTCCTGGAATTCCTGATAGATGAATCATGCGCAAGTGTGTTCCCTGCAGGAGTCGGCCTGAGCCGGATGTTGGAAATAATCAAGGATATCACTACAGGTAAAGGTACCCGGGAAAAGCTCGAGCTTTCTGGAAGAGACAGCTGAGTCAGTTGCTATTGGATCATTATGTGCTTTAGGAAAAACAGCACCCAATCCAGTTCTTTCTACGATCAAGTATTTTGGTTCAGAGTATGAAGCTCACATAAAAGAAAAACATTGTCCTGCCGGCGTGTGCAGGGAATTGATCCATTATTCTATTGATATGGATAAATGTAAGAGTTGTAAAGTTTGTTATACCGCCTGTCCTCATGACTCTATCATAAAGGACGGGAAGACTTATACGATTGATGATGAAAAGTGTCAGAAATGTGGCATTTGCGGAGAAGTATGTAAATTTGATGCAGTTGATGTTTTATAGGAGAGTAAATAAATGAATGAATACATAACACTGACTATTGATGGGGCAAAAATACGGGCACCCCGCGGCACTCTGGTACTGGATATCGCACTCGAGTATGGTATATGTATCCCTCATCTCTGCCATATGGAAGACCTTACTCCTATTGGAGCATGTCGGCTCTGTATTGTAGAAGTAATTAAAAATGGTAGATCAAAAGTAACCATATCATGTACTCTCGAAGCGGAAGAAGGAATGGTAATTTCAGCTCATTCCGAGAAGATACTGAAAGTGAGAAAAAACATTGCGGAGATGTTGCTTGCAGAGGCACCTAACTCGCGCGCCATTCAGGATGTCGCTTTATTATGTGGTGTAAAAGAGGTCCGTTATCCTTTTCGTGATAAGAGCTGTGTTTTATGCGGACGATGCGTCAGAGTCTGTGATGAAATATGGCAGTCCAAAACCCTGGGTTTTGTAGGCCGGGGCAAAGAACGCCATGTTGCACTACCATTTGATAAACGTCCGGAATTTTGTAAAAGATGTGATGCTTGTATAGATCTTTGTCCCATGACAATTACTCCCTGTCCTGGTCCTTTAAAGAAAGGTGAAGAGGCATTTTGTGGATTATGCGAGTCACAGCTGACAATGGCCGAGGAAATTCCGGGCACCTGTGTAGATTGTAGATTGGGAGAAGGATTTAATTGTATTAATTCAAGTAAAGAAGGAGAATAGAAATGAATTTGCAACAACCAAATGCAAATGATGTGACCCAGACATCAAATAGGTCCAGGAATGTCGTTCCGGGTTCGGGAATCTGTACACGATGTATTGATGGATGTCGGGGTAACTGTGATGTTTTTAAATCAACATTCCGGGGTCGGGAAGTAATGTATCCTGTTCCGTTTGGTGAGATTTCAGCAGGTGGTGACAAAAATTATCCTGTAGATTACTCCCATCTAAATATCCAGGGATATGCTATGGGAGCAAAAGGACTTCCTGAAGGTGTTGTACCTGGTCCAGATACTGCCATATTTCCAGATGTGGATACTGGAACCGAATACGGATGGGATAAAAAGGTAAAAATGAGGATTCCTGTTTTTACCGGCGCACTTGGATCTACAGAAATAGCCAGAAGGAATTGGGAGCATTTTGCAATTGGAGCAGCTATTTCCGGCATTACTTTAGTCTGCGGTGAGAATGTTTGCGGTATTGACCCGGAATTAGAATTAGATTCTAAGGGAATGATTAAAAAAGCACCGGATATGGATAGAAGGATAGAGACCTATAGGAAATTCCACGAAGGCTATGGAGAGATTTTAGTTCAGATGAATGTAGAGGATACACGCCTTGGTGTGGCAGAATATGTAAGAGAAAAACATAATCTTGAAACTATTGAACTAAAATGGGGACAGGGAGCAAAATGTATTGGGGGAGAGATCAAGGTAAGTACCCTCGAAAGAGCATTGGAGCTTAAGAAGCGCGGCTATTTAGTTACACCTGACCCAGAACTTGAATCAATACAGAAAGCCTATAAAGCAGGGGCTATTAGAGAGTTTGAACGTCATTCCCGTCTTGGATTTGTGAGTGAAGAGGGCTTTTTTGATGAGATCAAGCGCCTCAGGGACTTAGGGTTCAAACGCATAACCTTAAAAACTGGAGCTTATCCTATGAGAGAATTGGCTATGGCTATAAAGTTTTCTTCCATGGCTAAAATAGACCTGTTAACTATAGATGGAGCACCGGGAGGCACTGGAATGAGTCCCTGGAGAATGATGGAAGAATGGGGTATGCCGACGTTTTATCTTGAATCTATGACTTATGAAATATGTGAAAAGCTAACAAAGAAAGGGATGCGTGTTCCGGATATTGCTATCGCAGGAGGTTTTTCAACAGAGGACCATATTTTCAAAGTACTGGCCATGGGTTCCCCATATGTGAAAGCTGTGTGCATGGGAAGAGCATTGATGATCCCCGGTATGGTTGGTAAGAATATTGGCAATTGGCTTGAAGATGGTAAGTTACCAAGCACTGTTTCCAGATACGGTAAGACTCCGGAAGAGATATTTATATACTATGATGATCTTGCTGAGAAATATGGAGACATGATCAAAGAGATTCCCCTGGGTTCAATAGGAGTCTATAGTTTCTCTGAAAAGTTAAAAACAGGATTGCAGCAGCTGATGGCCGGTAGTAGAAATTTCAGACTTTCAACCATTTCCAGAAAAGATATCATGTCCTTAACAGAGGAAGCGGCAAAAATCTCTGGTATTTCTTATATAATGGATGCTTATCGAGAGGAAGCTGAAGCGATTCTTGATGAGTAATGCTGTTATGTGATTTATGGAATAACTTATCTAAAAGTAAAAGAAGTACATTATTTTATATTATTGATTAATTGCATTTAAGGTTTCTTTGTCTTATATTAAATTCTTTAGTTAATGTTATAATATAAAAGATTATTTTAATGTTAATAACATAATGAAAATAATGTATAATACCAAAATTGGATAACTTTATAAATAAATCAAGAAATTCACCGTTTTTGCTTCATTTCTGGACTAAAATATTTAAAAATCCTTTAAATATGATCCTGTCTAAACCGCTGTGCTGGGGAATTTAATTGAAAAAAGAAAAAATAGTACTTATCGATTCTAATAATATTGCATACAGGGCATTTTTTGCTCTTCCTGATACTATTACGACTTCTTCCGGAATGATCACAAATGCAGTCCTGGGTTTTACAAATATGATCCTGAGATTGGCGGAGGATCTGAAGCCTTATACTATAATCTGTGCATTTGATAGCAAAACCCCTACATTCAGGCATAAGATGTTTGACCAGTACAAGATCCACCGTAAAAAGATGCCTGATGAACTTGCGCACCAGATACCCCTCATAAAACAGGTAATGGAAGCCTTCAATATCGTTTGTATTGAAAAAGAGGGGATGGAGGCAGATGATATTCTTGCGAGTCTTGCAAAAACAGCCAGTAAAACATATGAGCAGGCAATAATTGTAACAGGCGATAAGGATATGCTCCAGATGGTATCCGACAATGTAAAGGTATTGTCAACAAAGAGAAGTATAACCGATACTATTATTTATGATAGTGATGGAGTTGAAAAGAAACTTGGAGTAAGTCCGGATAAGGTAAAGGACCTTCTGGCCCTGGCAGGCGACAGCTCAGACAATATCCCAGGTGTTCCCGGAATTGGTCCCAAGACGGCTGTTAAGCTTATTAAACAATTCGGCAGTATTGAGTCAATATTTGAAGGTATTGAGAGGGTAAAGAGCCCGAGGCTAAAGACCCTCCTTCTTGAAAACAGGGAGATAGTTAATATGAGCCGGAAGCTTACAGCATTAAAAGATGACATAAAAATCGACTCCGGCCTTATAGAAAATAGTTTTAGAAACCTGGATCTTGAAAAAGTAAGAGAAATATTTGAAGAATTAGAGTTCAATAATCTATTGAACCGCCTTCCAAAGTATATTGAAATAATGGATTTTAAAAGCATACATCCGAAAAAGATAGAAAGAGCGATAAAGAAGATAAATTTGAAGACTTTTGATGACGGCATTAACCCCGGGACCATACTTGAGAAGAATAATAAGAAGGTTTTCATTGCCTCTATTGAAGGAGATCAGGGGATAGACGGGCTGATGATATATTTCGGGCAAGACACAGCCTATCTCCTTGATAAGGGAGATCTTGATAAGCCAGAAATAAATGTGATATTAAAAGACCTTTTTGAGGATAAGGATATTATAAAGACAGGTCTTCATCTTAAGGCATTGATCAAGTTTTTAATGGGATTCAAGATCGGTATAGATGGAATTATTAATGATATGGAAATAATGTTCTTAATACTAAACCCCATGAAATCAGGGGCCGACATATTTGAAATATCCAGGAATATTTTAAAAACGGAGATCAGGGAGTTAAGTCCAGAGTCTTCAGTTAATAAAGATACAGATATCAAAAGTGATCCTGCAGAAGAAAAGAAAAAGGACAAACAGATGACACTTGATCTTGGTGAGGGTCCCGAAAGTGCAGATACGGCAGGTGAAGTAAAAATAGACAGAAACAGTGAACAGGTGAAGACTTTATTAAAGAGCCTGGCCCTTTATGAACAGATAGAAGAAATAATGCTGCTCTCGATCCGGGAAAAGGAACTTACAAGGACTTACCGTGAAATAGAAGAACCATTGATCAGGATCCTTGCAGAGATAGAATATATCGGTGTGGCAATAGACCTGGACTATCTTAAAAAGTTAATAAATGAATATGAGATTAAAATATCAGAGCTAACAAAGGAAATATATAAGTTGAGCGGGGAAGAGTTTAATATAAATTCGTCGCGCCAGCTCTCAGAAATACTTTATAATAAGTTAAAACTTCCAGCCCATAAGAAAATAAAAACTGGATTATCAACCGATGCGGCTACATTGAAAACAATACAGGACACCTCTCCGGTAATAGGCAAAATATTGGAATATAGGGAGAAGACTAAATTAAAAAATACATATATTGATGTCCTGCCTGGCCTGGTCTACCCGGAAGACGGACGGGTTCATACTAATTATAATCAGCTCGGTACATCTACAGGAAGGATAAGTTCAAATAACCCCAATTTGCAAAATATTCCCATAAGAACAGAGTTTGGAAAACAAATAAGAAAGGCATTTATACCGGGTAATGGCTATGATCTGCTCATGGCTTCGGACTATTCACAGATAGAGCTCAGGGTACTGGCGCATATGTCAGAAGATGAAAATCTTATAGACTCTTTTAAAAGAGAGGAAGATATACATACGCGGACAGCATCAGAAATATTTGCCGTAGATTATGATGAAGTGAGTCCGGAGCTCAGAAGAAAGGCAAAAGCTGTAAATTTCGGGATAATATACGGGATGACTGAATACGGGCTTGCCAGCAGACTTTCAATAAATGAAGATGAAGCAAGGGAATATATAAACAAATATTTTGGCAGGTATCCCGGGGTGAGTATATTTATAAAAAAACTTATCGAGGATGCATATAAATACGGTTATTCAACCACAATGTTCGGGAGAAAAAGATATATAAAGGAGCTGGGAAGCAGTAATGGAAGAATACGCAGCCTGGGGGAAAGATTTGCAGTAAATACTCCGATTCAGGGAAGTGCCGCAGATATAATGAAACTGTCAACGATAGTTCTCTTCAATGATCTTCGCCGCAAAGAAGTTGATAGCAATATCATACTTCATGTGCATGATGAACTGGTTCTAGAACTCAAGGAAAAGGATAAATCAATCATTGAAAAGATAGTAAGAAACTCTATGGAGAACTGTATTGAATTAAAAGTAGGGCTTAAAGTCGATATCAATATCGGCAGTGATTGGTATATTTAAAAAAGTATCTAAAATATTGATTATTATTTCCTTAGATGCTATCCTTTTTGTTTGATTATAGTAAATGGAGGTTGATCAAAAAAAATATGGCTGAAGACAATATTAACACTAAACTAACAGAAGAAAACTACATGGTTGAAGACGAGAATGGGGTAATGGTACCTAACTATGACCTCACCATGATCAGTTTTAACGATGGAGACATCCTAAAGGGACGAGTCGTAAAAATTGAAAAAGACGAAGTACTGGTAGATATCGGATTTAAATCTGAAGGCGTAATACCGGTAAACGAGCTATCCATCAGGAACAGTGTCAAACCTGAAGAGATCCTGAGCATTGACGATGAGTTAGAGATAATGGTTCTTCAAAAGGAAGACCAGGACGGGAGGTGCATACTTTCCAAACGAAGAGCTGAGGTGGAACAAAATTTTGATAGGGTTGAAAATATATTTAAAAGTAATGAGACCATAGAGGGTGAAGTAATAGAATGTGTAAAAGGCGGCCTGATCGTTGATATCGGCCTGAGGGGCTTTTTGCCGGCTTCACTTATTGATGTAAGGAAAACAAGAGAGCTTATTTCTTATATAGGAGAAACATGTGCATGCAAGATCATAGAAGTGGACAGGAACCGTAATAATGTTGTTCTTTCAAGAAAAGCTATAATAGAGGATGAAAGAAAAGAACAGAGAAAAGGAGTCCTGGACAGCATGGAAGTCGGCCAGATAAGAAAAGGTGCCATCACCAGTATTGCAGATTTTGGTGCTTTTGTGGACGTTGATGGAGTCGACGGGCTGGTTCATATATCTGAGCTTTCCTGGAACCATGTAAAGCATCCTTCTGAAGTAGTGGAAGTCAATCAGGAAGTCGATGTAGAAATACTTGATATCGATAGCGAGAAACAGAGGCTTTCCCTGGGACTTAAACAGACTCAAAAAGATCCATGGATGGAAAAAATAAAGAATTATACTAATAAAGATGTAATAAATGGAAAAGTCACAAGAATAGTAAAATTTGGGCTATTTGTACTGATAGAGGACGGCCTTGAAGGACTTGTGCATATTTCGGAACTGGCAGATGAACCGGTCAGGAGGCCAAGCGATGTCGCAAAGATCGGGGATGAATTGATCGTAAGGATAATCGATATTGATTTTGACAAAAGGCGTATGGCTTTTAGTGTCAAGCAGGTAGAGAATCCTGTAGAAGAGGGCCAGGAAGAGCAAGCGCCGATTGCTGATGAAGCTAGCAGCCAGGAGAAGGTTGATGACAGCGAACCGGCAGAAGATGGTAGCGGTCCGGAAAAAGCAGTAGCAGAAGAAACAACTGAAGCTCCATCATCTGAAGAGACTGAAGAAGCTCCATCATCTGAAGAGACTGAAGAAGCACCGCCGGAAGAAAAGAATGAAGATGCCGGTGAAGCTCCTGATAAGGCGGAAGAAGCAAAAAAAGATGATTCCGAACAGGAACAGGAAAAGGAAAAGCAGCTAAAGGAGATCTTAAAGGAACTCAAGGATGAAGCTAATCTGGATTAGTGTACAGCGCTGTTTTTCTAAAATAGATATAAATAATTTAATATAATTTACAGTACCTGAACTAATAGGGTCCAAGAGACTCTTAAGTAATAATAGTTTTATGACTCCAAATTATTTGATGTGTCTATTTGTCTTGTCCACTATTAGAAATTATCACCCTGGGTATTATAAGAACAGGGGACCGGTGTTATTGTCATCTTACAGGGAGAATAATCATTATAATCATAGGATTGACAGGAAGGATATCATCAGGAAAAAGCACGGTGGCATCCATGATGGAAAAAGCAGAAGATGGGATAAGAATACTTGATATAGATGCTATCGCAAAAGATCTATATGAAAAAAACACCAATATAAAGGTTGATCTGCAAAAAACTTTTGGTTCTGATATTTTTGATGATAAGAGGAATATTCTTTATGAAAAACTGGCTAAAATAGTATTTTCGGATCAAATCGAATTAAGTAAGTTAAATAGATTGATGTTCCCCCTTATCCGGAGGGAGATCAAGAGTATGATCAAATCAGATAAGGTCAATGATTATATCATAATAGATGCAGCTGTATTGTTTGATGCTAAACTGGACCTGCTGTGTGATTTTATTGTTCTAGTGGATACAGGTGAGGACCTGAGAAAAACTTTTTTAAAAAATAAAAATTTTGATGATAATGAGATAGAATTAAGAGTAGAAGGCCAGCATATAAAAATAAATGAAAATAGAATAGATTTCAGGGTCATTAATGACGGTACAATAGAAAATTTGAAAAAGAAAACACTGAAAATTTTTAAATCCGTCAAAAAAAAGAATAAAAATGGAAAAGAAGAGATTTAAACTAGTATCTAATTATTCTCCGCAAGGTGATCAGGGTAGCGCGATAGATGAATTGACAAAGGGTCTGAATGAAGGTTGTAAATTCCAGAGTCTACTGGGAGTCACCGGGTCAGGAAAGACTTATTCTGTTGCCAATACAATAAATAATATCCAGCTTCCAACTCTTGTGCTTGCTCCCAATAAAACACTGGCTGCCCAATTATGCACTGAATTCAAGGAGTTTTTCCCCGATAATGCAGTTGAGTACTTTGTAAGCTATTATGACTACTATCAGCCGGAAGCTTATCTTCCCGGTAAGGATATGTATATAGAAAAAGACACCCATATAAATGAAGAAATCGAGAAGCTAAGACTTGCTACAACAAATTCACTTTATACCAGGGAGGATGTCATAGTCGTCGCGAGTGTATCATGTATTTATGGGCTGGGATCTCCATCTGAATACGGCAAACAAAGGGTAGTACTTAAAACCGGTAGAGGTTTTAACAGGGAGAAACTTATTGAAAGGCTTGTCAATATCCGTTATGAAAGAAATGAGTATGAGTTCTCAAATGGAAAATTCAGGGTCAAGGGTGATACTATCGAAGTTTATCCTGCTTATCAGGATAGGGCGGTAAGGATACAATTATTTGGTGATGATATTGAAAGAATGGAAGAATTTGATCCCGTTTCCGGTGAGATATTTGAGAAGAAAGATGTTTATATTATATCGCCAGCAACCCATTTCCTGGCTACTGTGGAATGGGTAGAGAGGGCATTGGTGACCATAGAAGAAGAACTTGAAGAGAGGATTAATTTTTTTAAGGGGGAGGGAAAACTTCTGGAAGCCCAGAGAATAGAATCCAGGACAAGATATGATATGGAAATGATCTCAGAACTGGGTTTCTGTGGTGGTATTGAAAATTATTCACGCCATATATTGGGAAAAAATCCCGGAGAGGCGCCAAATACGCTTATTGACTTTTTCCCGGACGATTTTCTTACTATATTAGATGAATCACATATTGGAATACCACAGATCCGGGGGATGTATAAAGGCGACCGTTCCCGCAAGCAGACACTTGTCGATTACGGTTTCAGGCTTCCTTCTGCTCTTGACAACCGACCTTTGAAATTTAGAGAATTTGAAGAAAAAATCAAAAGAGTTATTTTTACATCTGCTACTCCGGGACCTTATGAAAGAAAGATAAGCGGTAGGATAGCGGAACAAATAATAAGACCCACCGGGCTCATCGATCCAGAAGTGATCATTAGGCCTTCAAAAGGGGCAGATAGACGATCTTATTTCCGAGATAAGGAAAGTAGTAAAAAATGATGAAAGAGTGCTCATTACAACATTGACTAAAAAGATGTCAGAGGACCTTACGGATTATTTATCCGGACATAAGATAAAAGTGAGGTATCTGCACTCTAATATAGATACACTTGAAAGAATTGAAATCCTCCGTGACCTGAGGTCCGGAGAATTTGATGTACTTGTTGGGATAAATCTCCTCAGGGAAGGACTTGACCTCCCAGAAGTCTCACTAGTGGCTATTCTTGATGCTGACAAAGAAGGATTCTTAAGATCTGAAATATCTCTGGTCCAGACTATCGGGAGAGCAGCAAGAAATGTAAACGGTAAGGTGATTATGTATGCTGATACTATTACAAAATCGATCAATAATGCAATAAATGAGACTAAAAGAAGAAGAGAGATCCAGACAAGATTTAATCTTGAAAATAATATTGTTCCCCAAGACAATCAATAAAACGATTTCGGATATACTATATTTAAGTGGCATAAAAACGGGGGGGAAAAATAATAAGGGGATCACCAGGACAAAACCTGAAAAAAGATTGTCAGAGAATACCATCATGGATATGGATCTGTCAAATATAGCCAATGTATTATCCGGATTAGAAGAGGAGATGTATATTGAAGCCAGGGACCTTAACTTTGAAAAAGCGGCAAACATAAGGGATGAAATAAAAAGGATAAAAAAGATCACAAATATTGAAACTGCAGGAAAAGGTAATGAAAGAAGAAATATACATAAAAGGCGCAAGAGAGCATAATCTTAAAAATATAAATTTAAAGATACCCAGGGAGAAGTTCATTGTCTTTACAGGGGTAAGCGGTTCAGGTAAATCATCACTGGCATTTGATACGATCTATGCTGAAGGGCAAAGAAGATATGTGGAATCCCTCTCGTCTTATGCACGCCAATTCCTTGGACAGATGGATAAGCCTGATGTTGACCTGATAGAGGGTCTTTCTCCGGCAGTTTCAATAAACCAGAAAGGTGTTTCAAAGAATCCACGATCTACAGTCGGGACAATAACTGAAATATATGACTACCTTCGTGTGCTTTATGCAAGAATGGGAATACCTTATTGCTATATTTGCGGAAAACCAATAGCCAGGCAGACTGTTGACCAGATAGTTGACAGGATAATGGAATTGTCCGGGGGTACAAAGTTCCAGGTACTCTCGCCGGTTATAAGAGGCAGGAAAGGCGAATACAGCAAGACTTTTGAAAATATTAAAAAAGATGGTTTTCTAAGAGTCAGGGTAGATGGTGAGATATATGAGCTTGGCGAGGATTTCAACTTAAGTCTTGATAAGAATATAAAACATGATATCGAGATAGTGGTGGACAGGCTGATAATGAAACCCGGGATCAACAAAAGACTGGCTGAGGATATCGAGATATCCCTTAAAGAAAGCGGGGGGACAGTATATATACAATTGATGGATAATGATGAGATCATCAGTTTTTCAGAAAATTTTTCCTGTGTGGATTGCGGTGTCGATTTTGAAGAGCTGACTCCCAGGATGTTTTCATTTAACAGCCCATACGGAGCATGCCGTGAATGCAGCGGCCTGGGAATTAGCAAAAAAATAGATCCGGACCTCATAGTTGAAAATCCTGAACTCAGCATAACTGATGGCGCAATTCCTTTTTTTAATATGAGCTACTCTAATTATTATTCGCAGCTTATTAAAAGTCTTGCAGATGAATATGGTTTTGACCTGGATGTCCCCTTCAGGGAACTGGATCCTGAGAACCAAAAAGTAATACTTTATGGAACAAATGGCAAGAGGATCAAGGTAAGGTATAGAAATCATAAAGGACATATTAGATTTTATTCCCTCAAGTTTGAGGGGCTTGCGAATAATCTTAGCCGCAGGTATCTGGAAACAGAATCAGACCATCAGAGAAACAAGATCGAGAAGATGATCGCCAGTACGCCCTGCCGCAGCTGTAATGGTAAAAGACTTAAACCTGAGAGTCTTGCTGTTAGAGTAAATGGGAGCTCTATTGCGGATTTTTGTTCACTTACCATAGAAGAGAATATAGGATGGTTAAACAAAATAAAACTATCTGAAAGAGAAATAATAATAGGAAAGCGGCTGATAAAGGAAATAATCGAGCGTTTGAATTTTATGAAAGATGTAGGCCTTGGTTACCTTACTCTTGACAGAAAAGCCGGCACACTTTCGGGAGGGGAATCACAGAGGATAAGGCTGGCAACACAGATCGGGTCCGGACTTGTCGGAGTACTCTATATACTTGATGAGCCGAGTATCGGACTCCACCAGAGGGATAATAAAAAGTTAATAAAAGCCCTGAAAAGACTAAGAGATCTTGGAAATACAATAATTGTAATAGAGCATGATGAAGAGACTATGAGAGAAGCTGATCATATAGTAGACATAGGCCCGGGCGCCGGAATTCATGGTGGAAGAATAGTGTTTAATGGCAGGCTTGAAGATATATTTGATTGTTCCGGTTCGATAACCGGAAAATATCTCAGTGGTGAAAAGAATATCCCGGTTCCCACAAGCAGAAGAAAAGGTAATGGTAAAAACATATTGATACGTGGAGCCAGGCAGCATAATCTGAAGAATATTGATGTTTCTATAGAGCTTGGCAAAATGGTAGCTATAACCGGAGTATCAGGGTCAGGTAAAAGCACCCTGGTAAATGAAATACTGTTTCCCGCACTTTCTAATAAATTAATGCGCTCAAGACTCCGTCCCGGTGCGCATGATGGGATCGCAAATTCTGATAATCTGGATAAAGTCATCGTAATCGACCAGTCACCAATAGGAAGAACACCCAGATCAAATCCTTCAACCTATACTGGAGTGTTTACATATATAAGAGAATTGTTCTCAAGGACTCATGATGCAAGATTGAGGGGATATAAACCAGGAAGGTTTAGCTTTAATGTCAAAGGTGGAAGGTGTGAGTCCTGTAATGGGGATGGAATGATAAAGATAGAGATGCATTTTCTTCCAGATGTTTATGTACCCTGTGAGATATGCAAGGGGAAAAGGTTTAACCGGGATACCCTTGAAATAAAATACAAAGGCAAAAATATAGATGATGTTCTGGAAATGACTGTTGAGGAAGGACTGGATTTTTTTAAAAATATACCAAGGATCAATAAAAAACTGGAATTAATGAATGATGTAGGGCTTGGGTATATAAAGCTGGGACAATCGTCCACAACTCTTTCAGGAGGAGAAGCCCAGAGAGTCAAGCTCTCTACTGAACTATCAAAGAGAAGCACGGGAAACACCCTTTATTTATTGGATGAGCCCACAACCGGTCTTCACTTTGATGATATAAGCAAATTATTGAAGATACTTAACCGGCTTGTTGATGCAGGAAATACTGTACTTGTAATAGAACACAATATGGAAGTAATAAAAACAGCAGATCATATAATAGACCTTGGTCCCGAGGGGTGGTAATAAAGGCGGCATGATAGTTGCTACCGGAACCCCGGAGGAAATAGCTGCAACTGAAAGATCATATACCGGGAAGTTTTTAAGGCAAAGTCTTGATGACCATATCCTCAGGACCAGAAAATGAAAACTGATATAAAAAAAAGAGCCGTGGATTCCAGTGATTTCCTTAAAATCCTCCCAAAGAAACCCGGTGTGTATTTATTTAAGAACTCAAAAGATAAAATAATATATATCGGCAAGGCAAAAAATATCTATAATAGGGTAAGAAGTTATTTCTCGGAAAAAAGCAGACACTTTCTTTATATGAAACCTCCTGATTTTATCCAACAAATAAAGTCTGTGGATTATATCATTACAGGTAATGAAGCGGAAGCACTGATACTTGAGGGAAACCTGATTAAAAAAAACAGGCCTATATATAATATTGATCTGAAGGATGATAAATCCTTTCCCTTTATCGCAGTAACGGAAGAAGCATATCCCCGCGTATTTCTTACAAGAAACAGAAATATAAAGAAAGCAAAGTATTTTGGACCATATACGGATGCCGGGGCAGCAAGGAGCACATTGGAATATATCAGGAAAATATTCCAGGTACGTGATTGTAGAAAAGTAAAACCTGGCAAGACAACCAGTCCCTCCCCTGTTTAAATTACCACATTCGGCTATGTAATGCGCCATGCATAGGTAATGTATCTATGGAAGAGTATGGGAAGAACATAGAATATATCAAGACTTTTCTAAAAGGCCGGGATAATACTATCCTGCGCAAGCTAGACAAACAGATGAAGGAATTTTCCGGGAATATGAAGTTTGAAGAAGCTTTAGAGATAAAAGAAAAAATAGATAATATAAATAAACTTCACGAAAGACAGAGAATAATATTTGACAGTGAAGATACATGGGATTTTATTGGCGTAAAAAGTGATAAAAAAACAACAGCTCTGGGCCCTTTTTACATATAGAGGAGGTGCGCTTGCGCTTGTTAATAATTTTATTATTGAGAATGAAGCCCGGTTAAAAGATGATGAGATGCTTTCTGGTTTTATTATAAGATACTATGAAAACATCAATAGTATACCCTCAAAAATATATGTACCTGAAGAGCTGGAAGATAAAATGATCCTGATAGAATGGTTTAGGAATGAAAAAGAAAGAAAAGTAAAAATACTGGTCCCTAAAATGGGTGAAAAAAGAAAGATAATGGATATGGTCAGTAAAAACACTGAGTTATATCTTGAAAAAAAGAAATTTGAAAAATCATCAGGACACAGCCAGGCCTATAGTGACCTCTTGAGAATGATGAAAATACTCGGGCTTAAGAACATTCCCAGAAAATTAGAATGTTATGATATTTCAAACCTTGGAGAAAGATTCCCTGTCGGCTCTATGACTGTTGCCCTGGACGGTGAGATCAAAAAAGAATATTACAGGCATTTTAAAATCAGGAGTATAAAAGGGCAGGATGATTGTGCAATGCTTGCTGAGATGGTGACGAGGAGGCTCAGATACCTGGAAGGACCAGTAAAAGATAGCTCTAACAGCTTTTACATAAGGCCTGATTTGATTATAATTGATGGAGGAAAAGCTCAGTTTAATACCATAAGCAGGATTCTTGACCAAAAGGGGATCGATACAATAGATATTCTCAGCATAGCTAAAAAAGAAGAAATGATATTCTGCAGAAGATATCAGAATGGTATCAAATTTGACCTGGATAGTGAAATTCTAAGGGTACTTATAAGATTGAGAGATGAAGCGCACCGTTTTGCAGTAAAATATCATAGAAAATTAAGGGACAGTTATATGACAAATTCACTTCTTGATGAAATAAAAGGGATAGGACAAAAGAAAAAAGCCTATATACTGGATAATGTAGATTCAATAGAAGTCCTAAAAGAGAAAAGTATAGAGGATATTATGAATATAAAAGGAATTAGTTATAGGGATGCGGTAAACATTTATAATAGTTTTCATAGATGATCATAATTGATAAAATATATTTTTTAAAGGGTGATGTACTTGATAAGGCGGGTGCTTGATTGGATCATACTCACTTTTTCGATAACGGTAGCCTCGTACTTTCTGCCTTTCATTCATATATCTGCAGGAACTGTTTGGGATAATTTTAAAATAGCTTTTTTTGCAGGGCTCCTGTTGGGACTTTTTAATCTGTTCATTAAACCAATAATAAAAGTTTTATCCCTCCCGATAAATATTTTGACACTTGGATTATTTAATATTGTGATCAATGCAGGCATGCTCTGGGTAGTAGACCTGATACTTAGCGGACTTGAAGTGGAGGGTTTCTGGGCCTATGTCTGGAGCTCACTTGTTATAAGCATTATAAGCATAGTAGTTTCCAAAATTGTTTTTTTTAGGAGTAAAAAAGATTAAAATATAATAGATCCTCATTATTCGGATAGACCAATAGGATAAAAAGGATGAACGGACTGGGAAAAATATGAAAAAAGTGGAAAAAAAGAAAAAAAGAAGTCCTTCAGATATTGAACTTGTGATATTGACCGGTCTTTCCGGTGCCGGAAAATCTGAAGCTTTAGGATATTTTGAAGATTCAGGATATTATTGTATCGATAATCTCCCTGCTTTTATGCTAATGGAACTTATCGATTTCTTTTTAGTGAAAGATCACAAGGTAAATAAAATCGCCCTCTCCATAGACCTTAGAAGCGGATATTTTTTCAATGAAATATATAAAATACTTGGGGAATTAAAAGAAAAGGGCATAAAGTTCAGGATACTTTTTCTGGAAGCATCAAAAAGTGTTATCATAAAAAGATTTTCATTGACCAGGAGGAAACACCCTCTTGTCGATTCAGGAAATCTTGGAGACGGTATTGAAAATGAGATAAAAAAAATGGAGAGATTAAGGGATGAAGCTGATGTCATAATCGATACAACATTCATCAATGCCAAGGAATTAAGGGTAGCCATAACTGAGAGATTGATGACAGGAGATGAAAAAAGCAGGCTTCTTCAAATATCTGTAGTGTCATTCGGTTACAAACATGGTATGCCTGAGAATATGGATATAGTCATGGATGTCAGATTTCTTCCAAACCCTTATTATGAGGAAGAACTTAAAGACCTGGATGGAACGGATGAAAAAATAATAGATTTTGTCCTTAATAGGGAAGAAACAAATAAATTCCTACTCATGTTTGAAAAAATGCTTGATTTCTTGATCCCAAACTATATTGCAGAGGGGAAGAGCTATCTTAGTATAGGGATAGGCTGTACAGGAGGAAGGCACCGTTCGGTGGTTATTTCAGAGAAAGTAAATGAATACCTTAAACTGAAAGGATATTCTGCAAAGTTGACTCATGGGGATATAAGGAAATAGTAAAATATATTTCTACAAATCTTAGAGCCTATCCGAGATCCCAGTTCTCGGATAGGCTCTAAGATTTATTATGTTTTCAAAGAATTACTTTTATGTTTTAAGTAAATCTGATAAAATATGCCGATTTCACAAAAAATATATTAGCTTTTAGTTTTCTTTAGACTTTTATTGATAAAATTTATATAAGGGGAGGAATAATGGTAATAAAAGTAGGAATTAACGGTTTTGGAAGGATAGGGAGACAATTTTTTAGGGCAAAACTCAAACAGGATAAAAATAATGATGTTGAGATTGTCGCTATAAATGATCTTTATCCCACTAAAACACTGGCACATCTTTTGAAATATGATTCAGTTTACAGAATGCTGGATAATGACATTCAAGCTGAAGATGATGCATTGATAGTTGACGGGAAAAGAATACAGGTATCTTCCATAAAAGATCCTGCGGAACTGCCCTGGGGTGAGCTTGGTGTAGATGTTGCACTGGAGTCCACAGGTATTTTTACATCAAGAGAAGCAACTCAGAAACATCTGGAGGCAGGTGCAAAAAAAGTCATTGTATCTGCACCTTGCAAGGATGGCGCCGACATAACGATCGTACTTGGTGTAAATCAGGATAGCTATGATACCCATAAGCACAATATAGTATCAAATGCATCCTGCACCACAAATGCACTTGCTCCGGTATGTAAGGTACTAAATGATAATTTTGGTATCAAGGCCGGTTTGATGACTACCATTCATGCATATACAAATGATCAAAGAATACTTGACTTTCCTCACAAGGACTTGAGGAGGGCAAGGGCAGCTGGATTATCTGCAATACCGACTTCAACAGGTGCTGCTGCTGCAATCGGACAGGTCATTCCTGTACTTAATGGTAAATTAAATGGTATGGCTGTAAGGATACCAATTCCTGTAGGTTCACTTGTGGACCTGGTTGCTGACCTTGAAAAAGATGCAAGTATTGAAGATGTAAATAGTGCTTTTAAACAAGCTTCTGAAGAACCCGGATTCAAAGGCATACTGCAATATACAGATGATCCAATAGTTTCCGCCGACATTGTCGGAAATCCTTATTCATCTATTTTTGATTCCGCAAGTACATACAAGCAGGGAAGTCTTATAAAAGTCTTGTCCTGGTATGATAATGAATGGGGGTATTCTTCCAGGTTGTTTGACCTGACCAAATTTATAATATGATGATTTTAGGGATATTGTAATATAATAAGATAACCGGGGTATTTTTTACCCCGGTTATTTAGCGAATTGGGCCGGTGATAATAATGTTTGATAAAAAGACTATCAGTGAAATCAATATTAAAAATAAAAAAGTCATTGTGAGGGTAGATTTCAATGTACCGCTTGACGATGATCTCAACATAACTGATGATACCAGAATAAAACTGTCTCTTCCGACAATACAGTATCTTAGAGATAATAATGCTAAAATAATCCTTATATCCCACCTGGGAAGACCTAAGGGTAAACCTGAAGACAGGTTCAGGTTGGATCCTGTTGTAAAAAGGCTTGAAGAACTTACAGGAGCCAGAGTAAAAAAATTTGATGAGACTTTTTCACTTGAAATAAGGGATTATATAAATAAAAATATGAGTGCTGATGAGATCGTGATCCTTGAAAATCTCCGGTTTGATCCGGGTGAAAAGGAAAATGACGAAGATTTTTCAAGATCACTTGCATCACTGGCGGATATTTTTGTTAATGATGCTTTTGGAGCTGCCCATAGGGCACATGCATCAGTTGTGGGAATACCGGAGTTTCTTCCTGCAGTTTCAGGCCTGCTACTTGAAAAAGAAGTAGAGACTCTTACTGCTCTTCTGGAATCACCCCAAAGACCATTTTTGACTATTTTGGGAGGAAGCAAAGTCTCCGATAAGATAAAAGTTATAAAAAACCTGATGGAAAAAGTAGATAGCCTTATTCTTGGCGGCGGAATGACGTATACATTCCTTAAGGCACAAGGTCATGAGATCGGTCAATCGATCTGTGAGGATGATCAGCTTGATTATGCGAGGGACATGATAGAGCTCGCAAAGAGGAATAATGTAAACCTCCTTCTTCCTGTTGATATAACAATTGCACCGGAATTTGATGAGAATAGTGAAAAAAAAGTGGTATCTATTGACAGCATACCCTGCTGACTGGATGGGTCTCGATATAGGTGAAAAGAGTAGTGAGATATTTGAGAAGGAAATACAGAGCGCTTCTACAATATTCTGGAATGGACCTGTAGGAGTATTTGAATGGGAAAAATTTTCTAATGGGACAAAAAATATTGCTCTTGCCGTAGCAAAGAGCAATGCTATAACTGTGGTAGGCGGCGGGGATACAGTTGCTGCTATCAAAAAGTATGATGTCTCAGATAAAATATCGCATATATCAAGCGGAGGGGGAGCATCAATGGAATTGCTTGAAGGTAGATTGCTACCTGGTATAGAAGCATTGGATGATAAGTAATAATATTAAATAAAACCGATGATTCTAAAAAAGTATATTATTATATTAAATTAATTTGAAAGGACCACCCGGGATGAGAAAACCGTTTATTGCTGGAAACTGGAAGATGAATATGACACATCTTGAAGCTATAAAATTTTTACAGGATCTTGGATATGATTATAAGAATAAAACTGGCTGCGAGGTTGCAGTATGCCCCCCGTCTACAGCACTCAGGAGTGTAAAAATTATTCTTGAGGACGATGAGATGGATATCAGGCTCGGAGCCCAGAATATGCATTTTGAAAAAAGTGGAGCATATACTGGCGAAGTATCACCTGCTATGTTAAAGGCACTTGGTGTGGAATACATAATAATCGGTCATAGTGAAAGAAGACAGTATTTTGAAGAGACTAATGAAATAGTAAATAAAAAAGTAAGATCAGCTGTCAATAATAAATTAAAACCCATAATGTGCATTGGAGAATCCTTGGAAATAAGGGAAAATGGAAAAGCAGTAGATTTTGTTCTGGAGCAGCTTGTCAATTGTCTTAAAGGGATAAGCAGTGAAGAAGTTTCAGAGTTCACAATAGCTTATGAACCGATTTGGGCGATAGGTACCGGAAGAACAGCTACATCTGAAGATGCAAATGATATGTGTGCCGCAATCAGGAAAAAACTGGCACTGCTGTACAGCCTGGAAACTGCAAATAAAATAAGGATACAGTATGGAGGAAGCGTAAAACCATCCAATATAAGTGAACTAATGAACATGCCAGATATAGACGGTGCACTGGTTGGCGGGGCAAGCCTGAAAGTAGATGATTTTATCGCTCTGATAAATTATTAGTTAAATAAAACGATCATGGCAAGACCCTGTTATTTAACTGTTTTTATAATATATTTTAAGACCATATAAAAAACCAGATGACTTTTAAAAAAAATAATACAAGAGAACCTATCTGCCTGATAATACTTGATGGCTGGGGCCAATCCGGGAAAAAGAATGGAAATGCGGTCAAATTAGCCAGAACACCAAATATGGATAAATATAAAAAATTATTTCCCCATACAATACTGGATGCTTCAGGCGAATCGGTGGGACTTCCGGAAAGACAGATGGGAAATTCTGAAGTGGGCCATCTAAATATTGGCGCAGGGAGAGTGGTCTATCAGGAACTTACCAGGATAAGCAAGGAAATTGACAATGGTGATTTCTTTAAAAATACCGTCTTAAATGCTGCAATGGATAATGCTAAAAGTGAAAGTAGGAGCTTGCACCTGATAGGATTGGTGTCTGACGGAGGGGTGCACAGCCACATGACACACCTGAAGGCTTTGATCGACCTTGCCATACAAAAGAAAGTTAAAAATATTTACATACATGCCTTTCTCGACGGAAGGGATGTTCCTCCAAGAAGTGCCATACCATATCTTGAAGATCTTGATAAATATCTCAAAGATAAATCGGCTGGGGAGATTGCGACTGTCAGTGGAAGATACTATAGTATGGACCGTGATAACCGTTGGGCCAGAACAAAAAAGGCATATAATGCACTGGTCTATCGGGAAGGGAGAGAAATTTGACTCCGCAGTAAGGCAGGTTAAAAAATCATATGAAGATAATATTAATGATGAGTTTGTGGTGCCTGCACTTACAAAGATAAAGGATGAAAAAAAGAGGGAAGATCAAAACTGAAGATTCAGTTATATTTTTTAATTTCCGGCCCTGATAGGACCAGGCAGCTGACAAGAGCATTTATCGAACCGGATTTTTCAAGATTTGACAGAGGTGAGAAACCACCTGAAGTGTATTTTGTTTCCCTGACTCAATATGATAAAAGGTATAATTGCGAGGTAGCATTTTCTACCGCAGGTGATAGATAGCACCCTGGGCGAAATAATATCTGAAAATGGGCTTCGCCAGCTGAGGATAGCTGAGACAGAAAAAGTATGCCCATGTGACATTTTTCTTTAATGGAGGCGTAGAAAAACCATATCCGGGGGAGGACAGGGTACTCATACCATCACCGGATGTTGCGACATATAATTTAAAACCCGAGATGAGTGCATTTGAAGTAACTGATAAGGTTACTAAACTAATCAGGAATGAAAAATATGATCTAATAATCTTAAATTATGCTAATCCTGATATGGTGGGCCATACAGGCTTTATAGATTCTGCTGTAAAAGCCGTAGAAACGGTAGACTCTTGTGTTGGAAGAGTGGTCTCAGAAATAAATAGGGTTGGCGGTATAACGATTATCACAGCAGATCACGGAAATGTCGAAGAAATGGTCTGTCCGGTTACTAAGGGTACAGTGACAGCTCACTCCATATCTCCTGTGCCGTTTATAATATGCAGTAAGGGACTTAAGATAAATAAGAATGAAAAATCATATAAACTAAGTGATATAGCGCCTACAATATTAAAATTACTGGGATTGAAAATTCCTCCCGAGATGACCGGCACACCTATAGTTTAAGATGATGCAGCCTGCACTGATCCAGGCTTGATCAAGGCAAAGCATGCTAGAATAGATCATAATTTTAATTTTATTGATCAGTCAGATTTTTGAATATTTGTAGGGCATAATAAAAAAAATAATTTATAATATATTAGATTTTTGATAAAATACAAATTAATAATTAGGTTAATTTATTTATAATAGTTTTTAATGGAAAGGAAAAGATGGGTTCCGCACTGTTGAACATTGTATTCGGGGTTTCATATACTTGCAAGTCTTGGTTTGATTTTACTGATACTTCTTCATGCCGGAAGGGGTGGAGGTATTTCAGGTCTTTTTTCTGGAATGGCTGATACCTTTGATGGGTCTGGAATAGTGGAAAAAAATCTTGATCGAATAACAGTAGTGCTTGGATTGGTATTTGCAGCCACTACACTTACACTATTTATTCTTTTATAATTTTATTATATAATATATCCATTATTGTATTAATTCATTAAAATTAATTAAGTAGTTATTTAAGACCCTGTGTGGAAGGAGGAGCTGCTTCAAAAAGGTAATGTAATTTATTAGTTAATCTTTACAAAATAGAAGGAGGCTTGGATGAAAATCCCTAAGAAACTAATCGCGGCAGTAGCAATTTTTATTGCAGTGGCAATGATTGTAACACTATCATTTGGCTGCAAAAAGGAAGAAAAGGCAGGTGGAGAATTTAGAGCCTTTTTAATCGAACCAGTATCACTTGATCCGCCTAATGCCTATGAGAGCGAGGGTATACAGGTGGCCAGGCAGATATTTGATGGTCTGGTAGAGTATGATCCCATTACAGGGGATATATTCCCTGCCATAGCAGAGTCCTGGGATGTGTCTGCCGATGGACTGGTATATACCTTTAAATTAAAGGAAGGTGTAAAATTCCACAGCGGCAGGGAATTAACCGCTGAAGATTTTGTTTATTCATGGTCAAGAGTCTGCCAGGCTGAAACTGCTTCATATCTGGCATATCATCTTGATCCTATCTTAGGATATGATGAGCTGCAGGCCGGTGAAGGGGATACTCTCGAAGGAGTCAAAGCGATTGATGACTACACCCTGGAAGTTACTCTTAAATATTCTTATGCCGACTTTGTTAATACTTTAGGCCACACAGTATTCTACCCTGTCGCAAAAGAGGATATAGAGGAATGGGGAGATAACTACAGTGAACATGTAAATGGTACAGGAGCTTTCAAGCTTGTTGAATGGAAACATGACCAGTATATCACTCTTGAAAAATTTGATGATTACTATGGTGACAATGCAATGCTGGAGAAAGTAAAATATGTGATCCTTGCTGATGAAAATACAGCATTCCTTGAATACAAGGCAGGAAACCTGGATTATGTTGAAATACCTCAGGGCAAAATACAGACTACACTTGATGATCCGGAACTTGGCGACGAAGCCATAATAGGTCCCCAGCTGGCAATTTATTATTATGCCATGAACTATGAGGCCGAACCATTTAAAGACAACCTGGCACTCAGAGAGGCGCTTAATTATGGAGTGGACCGTCAGAATATCATAGATGTTATTTCCGAGGGAGTGCCGTCTGTGACAACAGGTATTGTTCCAGAGGGAATCGTTGGATGGGTAGAAGGCCAGTCCAAATATAACTATGATCCGGAAATGGCCAAGCAGAAACTTGAAGAGGCAGGTTACCCTAATGGCGAAGGCTTACCTGTGATAGAGTTTGGAATAAACATAGGTTCCGGTCATGAACTTGTCGCTGAAGCCGTGCAGGCAGACTTTGCCGAGATAGGTGTGCAGGTCGAAATAGTTGGAATGGAATGGGGTGCTGCCCTGGATGCATTTCAGAGTGGAGAAATCGGATTCTTCAGACTTGGATGGATAGCGGATTATCCGACTATGGATAATTTCTTATTCCCGTTATTTCACTCTACGTCTGCCGACAACTATCAAGGATATAATAATCCTGTGGTGGATCAGATGCTTATAGAAGCAAGGAGTATAAAGGATGATGATGAACGAATAGCTAAATACAGAGAGATCGAGAAGATAGTCCTTGATGATTCTGCATTTATACTTGTGTATCAGTATGGAAGCAGGAGAATACTTAAGGATTATGTAAAAGGCTTTGAGCTATCAGCTGCTGAGAATTATGACTTGAGCACTGTATATCTGGAAAAAGAGTAAAAGACTGTAATTTAATTTTTACCAGGTATTACGATAATTTGTGTTAGTTTTATAGCAATTAATATACGGCCTGTATCGGTTTGATGCAGGCTGTATATTATATAATGAAATAAATATGATTTATTATATACTTAGAAGGTTATTGCAGATTGTACCGGTACTTATAGGAATAACTTTAATATTATTTCTACTGATGTATATAATCCCCGAAGACCCTGCAAGACTAATCCTTCAAAAAGGAGCAACTGAACAAGCACTGGCAAATCTGCGCGCAAAAATGGGGATAGACAAACCTCTCTATGTCCAGTACTGGAGATATGTTACCGGACTTGTCAAAGGAGACCTGGGTCAATCTTACCGCTACCGGCGCTCTGTAAACAGCATCCTTCTTGATCATTATCCCAATTCAGTCAAGCTTGCTCTGGCTGCGATCATAATCGAAATAGTTATCGGAATTTTTGCAGGTATAATATCTGCTGTTAAAAAATATAGTTTTTGGGATACCCTGGTAACGGTGTCTACAACGCTTGCTGTTTGTGTCCCGGTTTTCTGGCTGGGGATGATGATGCAGGTCGTTTTTGGCCTGAAATTGGGTATTTTACCCATGTCAGGAATGGGTGATGGGAGTATCCGCTACTATATTCTTCCTGCCATAGCCCTTGCTTCAGTTTCTACTGCATATGTGGCAAGGATGACACGAAGCAGTATGATGGAAGTTATATCGAATGATTACATAACAACTGCTTATGCAAAAGGATTATCATTCAATAAAGTAATCGGTAAACATGCACTCAAGAATGCCCTTATCCCGGTCATCACCCTAATTGGACTTGATCTTGGGGCGCTTATGGGCGGAGCAATACTTACAGAAACTGTCTTCTCGTGGCCCGGTGTTGGAAGAGTTATTTATCTTGCAATTTTGCAAAGGGATGCCCCGGTAGTAATGGGAGGCACACTTATCCTGGTCTTAATATTCGTATTTATAAATCTTTTCGTGGACATAGCTTATGCTGTGCTCGATCCCAGGATAAGATATCATAAAAAAGAAATTAATGTATAGCTATAAACAAGTGATCATTGTTTTCGATTTTGGCTTATGTAAATAGATAATGGTTTTAAAATTAGTAAAAATATTTTGATCTATGGTAATTGAAAAAAAACCGCAGGGACCTATCGAACCCGGGATACTTGATAATAAATATTCAAGATCTTCCTTATACAAGGATGCCTGGAAAAGGCTTAAAAAGAATAAACTGGCAATATTCGGGCTGGCAATTGTCTTATTCTTAGTATTTGTTGCAATATTTGCGCCTTTTCTTGCTCCCTATGAACCTACTTCAAGGATAAAGGAAGATTCATCACTTGGCCCGAGCAGGACTCATCTGTTTGGAACAGACCTGCTTGGTAGGGATATATTTAGCAGGGTTATCTATGGAAGCAGAATATCGATAGAGGTAGGTATTATTGCAGTAGGAATCTCTGTAGTCCTGGGTTTATTCTTCGGGGCACTTGCCGGGTATTATGGAAGGTGGCCAGATGCTATTATCATGCGGATAGCAGACATTTTTTTTGCATTTCCCTACATACTAGGAGCTATAGCTATAATGACAATACTTGGTTCCGGGATCGTGAATATTTTTATTGCTATTGGGGTTCTGGGGTGGGCATATTTTGCAAGGATATTCAGGGGTTCAATATTATCAATAAAAAATAAGGAATATATCGAGGCAGCAAGAGCACTTGGTGCCAGCAATACAAGGATCATCACAAGACATATATTTCCTAATGCGATGGCACCGATAATAGTCTTTGCAACAATGAATGTAGGTACTGCCATTATAGTGGAAGCGGCACTGAGTTTCCTTGGTATCGGGGTACAGCCACCTACGCCTGCATGGGGTAAAATGCTTTCTGAATCACTGGATTTTATCGATATAGCACCCTGGATGATGTTGTTTCCCGGAATTGCTATTGTAATAACTGTACTGGGTTTTGTGCTTCTTGGTGATGGTCTAAGAGATGCGTTTGATCCTAAAATGAAAAACAAATAATTATAATATATGGTCGATCTGGTATAAAAAGAAGAATTTTATTTAAAGAATATGATAGATAGCTCAACAAACAATAAAGTCTTAGAGGTCAAGGACCTTAAAACCTACTTCTATACTGATGATGGTGTAGTAAAAGCAGTGGATGGTGTGAGTTTTGACTTAAAGAGGGGAGAGACCCTTGGAATAGTCGGAGAGACGGGGTCTGGTAAGAGTGTCACAGCATTATCTATTCTAAGGCTTATCCCCGAACCGCCCGGGAAAATAGTAAGTGGTGAAATACTTTTTAATGGGAAAGACCTTTTAAAATTAGATAAAAAAGATCTCCAAAGTTTCAGGGGAAACCGGATCTCAATGATATTCCAGGATCCTATGACTTCACTAAATCCTGTATATAATATCGGGAACCAGATAATGGAATCTGTGATAATACACAGGAAGTTAAAAAAAGAAGATGCTATAAAAGAAGCTGTAAGACTCCTGGAAATTGTCGGTATATCGGAAGCAAGGAAAAGACTCTCAAGTTATCCTCATGAGTTCAGCGGAGGTATGAGGCAAAGGGTTATGATAGCTATGGCCATAGCTAATACGCCTGATATATTGATAGCCGATGAACCGACTACTGCGCTTGATGTGACTATACAGGCCCAGATATTGGAACTAGTTGATGAGATTAAGAGAAAAACCAATACATCGATCATTTTAATAACCCATGATCTCGGAGTAGTTGCAAAATATGCAAAACGTGTACTGGTGATGTATGCAGGAAAACCTGTGGAGTTTTCTACGGTCGATAATATATTTTATAAACCCAAACATCCGTATACAATCGGTCTTATGAATTCCATTACCAGGCTGGATGAAGAAAAAAGAGATAAGTTAAAACCAATTGTCGGTTCTCCTCCCAGCCTTATAGATCTACCGGAGGGTTGTGCGTTTTGTAAAAGATGCGAGTTTGTCACTGATGCCTGCACCTGTGAGTGTCCTCCTTTAGAAGAAATTGAAAAAGATCATTTTGTGGGATGTTGCAGAACCAGTGATATTTTAAAAACAAGAACAGGAAATAATTAATACCTATATATGAATAATAATATACTTCTGGAAGTAAAAAATTTAAAAAAATATTTCAACCTGAGGGGAGGATTCCTCTTTCAGAGCAGCTCCGGTATCATAAAGGCAGTTGATGATATAAGCTTTTCTATCAACAAAGGGGAGACCTTTGGACTGGTAGGTGAAAGCGGATGCGGAAAATCAACTACTGCACGTGTCATACTCAGATTATTAAAACATTCTTCAGGATCAGTTTTTTATGATGGAGAAGATCTTTTTAGCCTGAACGATTATCAGATGTTTAAGATCAGAAGGGATATACAGATAATCTTCCAGGATCCTTATGCATCATTGTCTCCCCGGATGACGATCGGTGATATTATTAGCGAACCACTTGAAATACATAAAATCGGTAATAAAAACAAGAGGATAAAAAGAGTTAAGGAACTGCTTGATGTAGTCGGTTTAAATCCTGAACATTTAAACAGGTATCCTCATGAATTTAGCGGCGGGCAGAGACAGAGAATAGGAATTGCAAGAGCACTTGCCCTCACACCAAAACTACTTTTATGCGATGAGCCTGTGTCTGCACTGGATGTATCGGTACAGGCCCAGATCCTTAATCTCCTTGCAGACCTACAGAAAGAATTTAATCTAACATATCTATTTATTGCCCATGATCTATCTGTCGTAAAGCACGTCAGCGATAAAGTGGGTGTCATGTATCTCGGCAAACTTGTAGAAATAGCAGATAGCGTTGATCTTTATTCAAAACCACTCCATCCCTATACCATGGGACTTCTTTCAGCAGTACCGATACCTGATCCCAAATTGGAAAGAGAAAGAAAAAGAATAGTGCTTGAAGGAGATGTACCCAGCCCTCTCAATCCGCCTTCCGGGTGTACTTTTCACCCGAGATGTCCAATAGCAAAGGATATTTGCAGCAAAGAGATACCGCCATTGAAAAATTATGATAAAAACGGTAAAGAGCATCATGCCGCATGTTTCTTTGCAGGTAAATCAATATAGCTGCTGTGCTAATCTTTTATCTTCAGGTATCTATCAAAAGAAAAAAATTATTTCAAATACTAAAATATTTATATTAGAATGATGTCTGTATGAAATGGAAAATTCGAACAATAATATACTTTTTTATAATTATCATTTTTTTGACTATGTCATCAATGATGCTACTAGGGTGTTCCGTAGATGACCTTGGACTTTTATCCTCAACTGATTTAAGTGAAGAAGGGGAAACACTAAATGGGCCTGATATAAAATTGAATGAAGAAGAGTTATTTTTAGAGATGAAGGCAAGGCAGGACAAAAACCAGCTTTCCGATGTAGATATAAGAAAAGCTATTTTTCATGCAATCGACCGTGTCAGGATCATAAATGAATTATTCGGGGGCTATGGTCAGGTCGCTAATAGCCTTTTCCCCATAGACTCACCATATTGGAATCAATCATGGGCAAAATATAGTTATGATCTTAAAAAAGCAGAAGAGTATATTTCGAAAGCAGGTTACGGAATTGATAACCCATTATACCTGACAATTAGTTCTGTGGATAATAGTGAAACCAAGGAAATAATTGAAAATATAATTAAGGAAGACCTGGAAAAGATCGGTATCAATCTCTGGATATTTAATACACCGCCAAAGGAATTATATCAGGACAGGATCTATAGCGGGGATTATGAGCTGGGGCTATGGTCCATATATATTTTTGATGCAGAAGATCTAAACACCAGTTTTGCTTCAAACAAAATACCTCCGATGGAAACTGAGGAAAATACGAATTGCGAAAATTTTTACTGGTACAAGAGCACTGAAATCGATAATCTTCTGAAACAAAGACCTGGTTTAAGCGATACTGATTTATTAAAAGAAAAAATAATTGAAATACAGGACATACTTGCAAGAGATGCAGTAATTCTTCCACTTTACAGCAGGCTTTTTGTTCTGGCATATAATAATAATCTGAGACAGATCGACCTTGAAGTACTCGGGGAAAAGCCATTCCTTAATATAGATAAGTGGAAACTGCCTTATGACATAGTAGTTCCTGAAGGTGAAAAGACAGAGATAAGCATCGGGTATGAATCTGATCTTATAGATATTTTTAGCGGTTTTGAAAAATATTTTATTAATGACCTTCTTTTCAAAGGTTTGTGGATGAGTGATCCTGATGGTTCATACGAGTCTGTGCTTTTAGAAAATTACAGCTATGGTGAAGAAGAATATACCAGGATTCCTGGACTAACAATAAGTATAAAATTAAAAGACGGGATATTATGGCAGGATGGCAGCCCTATAACATCCCATGATATTAAATATACCTTTGAGTATTTTAAGGTGTATATGGAAGAAAATGAGTATTATTCCAGACTGGATGAAGACTATAAAAAAATAGAGGAAATAAATATCATTGATGAAAATAGTTTTTTTATATCTTTTAATGACAGCGTGAATAACTGGCAGAAACTTTTTGACCAGGTATATAAAGAAGGTTTTTTTGATTATTATGATCCTGATAATTTCCCTTTTGAAGAAATAATATCAAATGGACCATATAGAATAGAAGAATATGATAAAGATGGTAGATTAATATTTGAAATAAATGAAAATTATTATGGTGAGACTCCTGATATACAAAGACTTATCATACGATTTGATTCTGACATAAATAATCTTATAGCTTTGCTAAAAGAAGGTGAAATAGATGCACTGAGTGTACCTGTTGATCCTGAACTTATGTCAGAATTAGAAGAGAATAAGAATATTAAACTACTGATCAAACCCGGCAACCTTATGGAGCATCTTGCATTTTCCCTGAAACCAACAGAATAGGGGAGAGTCTGTACGATAAAGATTTATAAATTATTTGTGACAATATCGCAGAACAACAACACAATTTATACATTGTTTATTGACATATAAATTTATAATCCTTAAAATTATAAAGCTTTTCAGGATAGGTATTAAAGCAGTATCTATTTGATCTTATAGTGTCGGAGTGGCGGAATTGGTAGACGCGCAAGGTTGAGGGCCTTGTGAGCATTTTTGTTCATGGGGGTTCAAGTCCCCCCTCCGACACCAGTAAAATCAATGGCTCTTCGGCTCTTCACCAACAACGACGACCGCTCCTGACACCATAGCGCTATACTCTCAAACGAAAGTTTTCAAAGTCCCTGAACCCTAAGATCTTTTTAGATCACCCCATTTTATTGGGAAAGATTGCTAATAACTTACAATTATTATAGTAAATATATTGTAATTATATTAATAAATATATATTGACATTTAACTATAAATATATTAATATATATATTATTTTATAGCACTTATCAATATTTTAGGTGATTAAGTGATAATAATGATAACTAATTACTACAAAGTAGATGAAGCTTCAAGGATCCTGAAAGTAAAACCTATTACCATAAGGAGATGGTGTAAATCAGGTTTGCTTAAAGCAAAAAAATTGGGAAAAAGTTGGTTTATTCCCGAGCAAGAGCTTATTTTATTTAATGAAGAGAATAAAGAAGTTTGATGTCTTTATTGTAGTGGCAACTGTTTAACCTTTTGATGCTATGACAAGTAGAAAGCCGTCTAAAGGAGAGATTAAAACAGATGAAAATATTAAACAAAGTAAAAATAGTATCTAGTAAAGAACAGAATAAAATACCTGAAAGAATTACAGGGTTTGACCTGGATAAGAAGCCTGACAGAAAGCATGATGAACTTAATGAAAATTTAATCAGATATTCCAATTTAATAGAGTTAGTTTCTGACGGAATAGCAATTATTAGTCCTAGAGGAATAATTACTTACTGCAATCCGCCTTTATCACACTTACTGGTTATGGTGAAGATGAAATTGTTGGAAGACATATTGCAAAAATACCAACAGTTCCTAAAAGGGAATTGCCCAAGCTCTTAAAAGCCTTTAATTCTTTGATAAGAGGGAAAAACATTAAAGATTATGAGTTCGTTTATAGAACAAAAAATAAGGAACTGCGAAATGTCAGAGCTGATGTTGGGTTAATTAAAAAGAACGGCAAAATATCAGAAATACTAGTAATCCTAAAAGACACTACTGAGCAAAAACAGATAGAAGAGTCTCTTAAAAATTCAGAAAGAAAGTTCAGGATGATGTTTGAATATGCCCCTGACGCTTATTATATTAATGATCCAAAAGGGAATTTCATTGAGGGCAATAAAGCAGCCGAACAATTAATTGGATACAAAAAAGAAGAACTTATTGGTAAAAATATTTTTAAAATTGGGCTTTTAGAACCAAAACAATTAATAAAAGTTACCAGATTGTTAGCTAAAAATATATCAAACCGTCCCACCGGACCGGATGAGATCACTCTAAGAAGAAAAGATAGCAGCAAAGTTATCGCAGAAATAAGTACCTACCCGATTAAAATCGGAGATAAACCATTGATTCTTGGAATTGCTCGCGATATTACTGAACGGAAAAAATCAGAGGAAAAAATAAAATACTTAAGTTTTCATGATAGCCTCACGGGATTATATAACCGGGCATATTTTGATGAAGAATTAAAAAGACTAAATATAGAAAGAGGGTTACCGCTAAGCATCATAGTAGGTGATGTCAATGGACTAAAACTTATAAATGATGCTTTCGGCCACTCGAGGGGGATCTGGTTCTATGTGAAATTTCAAAGATTTTAGAAAATTGCCTGCGGAAGGGTGATATTCTTGCCAGGTGGGGAGGAGATGAATTTTCAATCCTGCTTCCAAAAACAGATAAAATAAGTGCTGATGAGATCATAGAAAGGATTAAAAAGGAATGCGCAAAACCATAGTAAGAAAATCCCTTAAGTATATCACTGGGAGCGCTACCAAAGAAAAGCCCAGACAGGACATGATGGTGTTGATACTAAAAGAAGCAGAAGATAATATGTATAAACAAAAATTGCTGGAAAGTAAAAGTTTTTCCAATTCAGTAATATTATCTCTTAAGAAGACCTTATGGGAAAAAAGTAAGGAAACCGAAGAACATGGCGAACGGCTTAAAAAACTTTCAACAGATCTGGGAAGAGCTATCAATTTGCCTCAAAACAAACTGGATGAATTAGCATTACTTTCTGACCTGCATGATATAGGAAAGATAACAGTACCAGATGAAATTCTGTTAAAAAAGGATAAATTAACAAAAAGTGAATGGGAGATAATTAAAAGACATCCAGAGATAGGACATAATATTATTGAATCATCAGTACAACTTGCCCATATAGCTGAAGCAATCTTAAGCCATCATGAAAATTGGGATGGCTCTGGTTATCCCCAGGGATTGCATGAGGAGGAAATTCCTATTATTTCTCGTATTATAGCTATAGTAGATGCATATGATGCAATGCGTTATGGCAGGGTGTATAAACCCCCCATTAGTGAGAAGGAGATTATTCTGGAATTGGAAAGAAATAGTGAAACCCAATTTGATCCAATAATTACTAGAATTTTTATAGATGAAATTCTTTATAGTAAATAAAATAATAAAGAAATAATTAGCTTAGTAAAAGTATAATTAGAATCTAAAATCTCAATTCTGGTACAAAAATACCCTCATTTAAGCTTGATAATCTTAACTCTATTTTTGTCAATTATCCTTACATTATTTATCAAGATTAGTTAATTCCTTGAGTATAT